>Ga0079998_123725_pt1 | contig 146846 bp, 121 predicted proteins | sample PerSpoBPS_BMetaG_FD_69201 | JGI IMG/M metagenome (GOLD analysis project Ga0079998, IMG submission 69201) | Thermal spring microbial communities from Yellowstone National Park, Wyoming, USA - Perpetual Spouter B (PS_B) MetaG (SPADES assembly)... | ecosystem: Environmental > Aquatic > Thermal...
CCCCTGTGTCTGCCCATCTACGAACGCCATTCACGCGGGCACCGCCAACGGGGCAACCACGGGGGGTTGCCCCTACGATTTGCCGTGAACCATCACCGGTAGGGGCAGACCCCTGTGTCTGCCCATCTACGAACGCCATTCACGCGGGCACCGCCAACGGGGCAACCACGGGGGGTTGCCCCTACGGTTTGCCGTGAACCATCACCGGTAGGGGCAGACCCCTGTGTCTGCCCATCTACGAACGCCATTCACGCGGGCACCGCCAACGGGGCAACCACGGGGGATTGCCCCTACGATTTGCCGTGAACCATCACCGGTAGGGGCGGACCCCTGTGTCCGCCCATCCACAAATGCCCCACGCGGGCGCTGCCGACGGGGCAACCATGGGGAATTGCCCCGCCGGTTTGGACCATCGTCCTCCGGTGGGGATTCGGTAATTTCGCAGAGCAAATTTGGACTGAGTCTAAACAAGTTGAGGTCAACCATGTGGCTGCGTTCGCTGGTGTGTGCGCTCGGATGCATTGCAGTTGCTCTGGGAAGCGGAAAGGAGCTGCAGCGGGATACGGTGGAGCAGCGCGTGTACGTGCTGCCCGGCGTGCGGGTGGTTGAGGAGCGGCTGCGTCCGGCGGAGCAGTTGCCCGGGGCATTCTACCGCGTGGATGCCGTGCGCTTCGAGGAGCTGCATGCCGTAACGCTGGAGGAGGTGTTGCGGTTGCTGCCGGGGGCGTACGTGCGCCCGGAGGATGCACTGGGGCTTCGGATCAACCTCGGCGTGCGGGGGCTGCCGCCGAATCGGAGCCAGAAGGTGCTCGTGCTGGAGGACGGCGTCCCCGTTGCTCCGGCGCCCTACGGGTATCCGGAGTTGTACTACCATCCGCCGCTGGAGCGCTTTACCGAAGTGGAGCTGGTCACCGGCGGAGGGCAGCTCCTGTACGGTCCGCAGACCATCGGTGGGGTGGTCAACTACATCACGCCGTTGCCGCAGCGCCCGAATGAGCTCGACGTTGTGGGCACGGTCGGGACCCGTGCGTACGGTCGGCTTGGCATCCGCTACGGCACGGCGTGGGGGGAGAGTCGCATGCTGCTGTACGGGCTATGGAAGCGTGGGCAGTTGAATCGGGAGAACACCGCAAGCCGTGTGGTGGATGTGGGGGTCAAAGGGGTGGTACCGTTGGCGGCGCGGCAGTGGGTATTGGCAAAGCTGAGCGTCTACGATGAGCAATCGCAGACGACCTACGCTGGGCTCACGCAGGCGCAGTTTGAGGAGAACCCGTACCAGAACCCCTTCCGGCACGACACCTTTGAGGTGCAGCGGTACGGGGCGCAGCTCCAGTGGCAGTGGGAGCTGCCGTCGGGAATTCTCTCGCTGGGAGCGTATGCAGCGCACCTGCAGCGGGATTGGTGGCGCCAGGGAAGCCTTGTGCGGCAGCAGACTCCGGATGGGCGTGATACACTGGTCTCTGCAGACAACAGCGCTGACCCAGGTAACTACCCCGGCGTGCGGGCAATCCCCAGTCCGGACCGAGCCGATGGGCGGCTGCGGCAGTACCGCTTTGCCGGGCTTGAGGGGCGGGCGACCTGGCAGCTCCGCACGGGCACGATTGAGCAGTTGCTGGAATTGGGCGTGCGGCTCCATGGTGAACAGCAGCACCGCTACCAGCTCCGGGCGCCTGCAGCGCTGGCGCGCACGGGGACCATCGTGGAGGATGACTGGCGCTGGGCAACGGCGGTGGCAGCGTTTCTCCAGGACCGGCTTCGGTGGCGCCAGTGGAGCGCAACGCTGGGGCTCCGCACAGAGTGGATCGGCTATCGCCGCTGGAATGCCCTGGGGAATGGCGGCTTGGGAGCCGGTGGGCGCACAACGCTGGCGGTGCTCATCCCCGCGCTGGGGGTAAGCTATACGCCGACGGCGGAGTATACGCTCTTCTTCGGACTCCATGCCGGCTTTGCCCCACCCAGGGTCGAGGATGCTATCACCCCAACAGGGGCGACGACCGAGCTGGATGCCGAACGGAGCTGGAACTGGGAGCTGGGGCTTCGGGCACAGCCCATCTCGGGCATCAAGCTATCGGCGGTGGCGTTCCTGCTGGATTTCCGCAACCAGGTTATTCCGGCAACGCTCTCCGGTGGGGTCACCAGCACAGCAACCAATGCGGGGCGGACTCGCCATCAGGGCATCGAGCTGGCATGGGAGGTGGAGCCGGAGCAGCTCCTCACCTGGCTTGCTGGGGTGCGGCTCTCGGGAGTCTACACCTTCGTACCGGTTGCCCGCTACGAAGGGGAGCGCTACAGCGTCGTGCGTCCGCAGGTGCGGATAACGGGGAATCGTCTGCCCTATGCGCCGGAGCACCTGCTCGCGCTGAGACTTCAGTGGAAGCCGCTTCCGGCGTTACTCCTGCAGGGGGTGCTCTGGCACGTCGGGGCGCAGTTTGCCGATGATTTGAACACACTCGAGCCAACCCCGAATGGGCGTCAGGGGCGGATTCCCGCCTACACGGTCGTGGATGGCACGCTCGAACTGCAGTTGCCCTTTTCGGCAGCGGTCGTGCTTACGGCGAAGAATCTCTTCAACCGCGTCTACATCGTGGACCGCACGCGTGGGATCATCCCTGGGGTTCCGCGGAGCCTGCAAGTGGGCTTCGAGCTGCGGCGCTGACGGTGCAGCGGCGCCGTGGACGGGGCGCCTCCACAGAGCTGATGGGCTGCAGCATGGGCTCTGCAGCGAACTCTCTACATTTGCAGCCCATGCGATGGGTGCAGCCGATGTGGTGGAGTGTGCTCCTCCTGGGAGTGCTCCTGAGCGGGGAAAGCTGGGCGCAACTGGTGGCGGCATGGGATGAGTCCGCGCTCAAGGCGCTTGCTGCCTCACCGGCAGTGCAGACGGTGGAGCTGTGGAGCGCGGATGGGCGCAACCTTGGGAGATTCCGGGCGCTCGAACTGCGGGAGTTGCTTGCCACCTCGCCTGAAGGGGAGAGCAGTGGAGTGCTGCGGCTCCAAGCCGCTGACGGGCGGACGGTGCTGCTGAGCGGTGGGGAGCTCCGCGCGGCGGCGATCCCGCCGCTGTTGCTGCTGGAGCGACCGCGTGGACGGTTGGGCGATACTGTCCGGCTGCGAGTGGGGAGGGCAGAGCAACTGCCATTGGAGCAAGTGGATGCAGCGCTGCAGCCGGCAGTGGTCCGGCGGTACCGGATGCTGACGCGCATGGAGCGCCCGAGAGGATTGAAGCTTCCGGCGCTGGTGGTGGGCACGGATCGGCGCCCGGAGCGCTGGGTTGAACAGATTCGGCGCATCGAGCTGTGGCATGTTCCACCTGCATGCCCGTAAGCATGAAGGTCCCGTTGTGGCGCATTGCGCATGCCCGCAGTGGTGATAAGGGCGATGCCGTCAACTGCGGTGTTATCGCCTACCGGCAGGAGTGGTATCCGCTGTTGCGCGATTACCTGACGGCGGAGCGCGTCAAGGAGCACTTTGCGGGCATCTGCTTGGGGGAGGTCGAACGCTACGAGCTCCCGAATCTGTGGGCGCTCAACTTCGTGTTGCACAACACGCTCGGGGGAGGCGGGACGATCTCGCTCAAGCTCGATTCCCAGGGCAAGACCATTGCCTCGGCAATGCTGCTGTTGGAGTTGGAGGTGCCTGATGAGCTCGCTCGGCGGTTGGGGTTGGCAGCGGAGGACTCCGCCGGTGCCGGCGCTCATTGAGCGGATGTTCGCCGAGCTGGTGCCGGTGTACGACCGCTCGAACACGCTGCTTTCGTTCGGGCTGCACCGGTGGTGGCGTTGGCAAGCCGTGCGCTATGCTGGAGCTGCATCGGGGATGGCGGTGCTGGACTGCGCAACGGGCACCGGGGACTTCGCCTTTGCATTTTGGCGGCGGATTCGACCGACGGGACGGCTCGTCGGGGTGGATTTCTGCAAGCCAATGCTGGAGCGCGCCCGGACGAAGGCGCAGCGGATGGGCATTCCGGCGGAGTGGGTGTGGGCGGACGTGCTCCAGCTTCCCTTTGCGGAGGGCACATTCGATATTGCCGCAATCGCCTTCGGAATCCGCAATGTTGCTGACCCCGTGGCATGTGTACGAGAGATGGCGCGGGTGACCCGTCCCGGTGGGCGGATTGTGGTACTGGAATTGGGGCGACCCGTTCTGCCGCTGCTGCGTCCGCTGTATTGGCTCTACAGCCGGTACTGGATTCCGCTCTTCGGGCGATTGTTCGCTGGCAATGGGCAGGCGTACGAGTATCTGCACGCCAGCGCGTGGAGCTTCCCGTGTGGGGAGGCATTCGTGGAGCTGATGCGCCGCAGTGGGGCGGTGGAGGCGGTGCGGGCAATACCGCTCTCCGGTGGCATTGCTTGGTGCTATGTCGCAACGGTGGGCAGGCGAGCGTGATGGAGCGGGAGGAGCTGGCGCGCGAACTGGCGCGGCATGCATACCGGAGAGGGCAATTTCGGCTCCGCTCGGGTGAGCTCAGCACGGAGTACGTGGACAAGTACCAGTTCGAGGCACATCCGCGGCTGCTGCGGGCAATTGGGGAAGCGCTGGCATCGCTCCTGCCGCCGGAGACGGAGGTGCTCGCCGGAGTGGAGCTGGGCGGTGTACCGCTTGCCGTTGCCGTTGGCTTCGCAACGGGATTGCCCTGCGTGTTTGTACGGAAGGTTTCCAAGGCGTACGGAACCCAGCGCCAGACCGAGGGAGCGGAGATCGCCGGACGGCGGGTGGTGTTGCTCGAAGATGTTGTGACCACCGGCGGACAGGCGCTGGAGGCGCTCCAGGTGCTGCACCGCGAAGGGGCGCAGGTCCTTATGGTGCTGTGCGTGGTGGACCGGCAACAGGGCGCGGCAGAGCGGTTCCGCGATGCTGGGATTCCATTCCAGGCGCTCTTCACGCTTGAGCAGCTCCGCTCGTATGCGTCCCAGTAGACCAAGCGCGGACACGAAAGCCAAACTGTCCCCCATCGGGGACTGGGGATATGTGCCACGCTGTGATGGTCGAGCCATGTTCCAGCACACGGTTTGGGGCATCTGTGCAGCGACACTGCTCCTGTGGGGATGCGCAAAGGAGGAGCAGACGACGGCGCCACCCACAGGGCAAGCGCAGGAGTACACGCTCCGGAACCTGTGGGTGGATACCGCGCGCGGGTTTGCCCTGTTGGATTTCGAGCGCGGGGACACAGTCTCTGCCGAGCTGCGCGGAACGGAGCAGTGGGATCTATGGCTGCCGGCGCTTTCGGCGCGTTCGCGCTCGATTGACATCTTCCTCAACTCCGGCACCTTCAATCCTGCGGGCAAGACGCTGGGAGCGGTTGTGAATGTGCCGTACGACCAGCTCACAACGGTCCCGACCGCTGAGCTCCGCGCGGAGGACACCGTTGCTGCGCGGCGCATCATCTCGCCCTCGCTGGGCGGAGATGGGCTCTTTGTGTACGATTTCCAGACGCACGTGCTCAAGCCGGTGCCGACGAAGACGCTGGTGCTGAGGACGCGCACGGGGAAGTACGTCAAGGTGCAGTTTGTGAGCCTGTACAAGGACGCGCCTGCGCAGCCCAATCCGTACGACCTCGGCTACTACACGATCCGCTACACCATCAGCACCACGCCGAATTTCCGGTAGCCGACGGGGCAACCACGGGGGGTTGCCCCTACGATGTGTGCGTTGAACCATTGCCTGTAGGGGCAGACCCCTGTGTCTGCCCATTCACAAATGCCCCACACAGGCGCCGCCGACGGGGCAACCACGGGGGGTTGCCCCTACGATGTGTCGTGAACCATCGTCCGTAACCATGCCGCGGTTGCGCTGTTCGTCTCTTCGCCGCAGAGTGTGAGCAATGGTGCGCAGAGTGCATGCGGGTCGTGTGGATCGGTATGCTGTTCGTGTGGATGCCGGCGTCGGCGCAGTGGGTGCTCATGCGCGAGGACGCCGACAGCCTCACTCGGCAGGGGATCTTCCACATCTACAATCTGCAGTTCGACAGCGCCGAGGCGTACTTCGGGGAGCTCATCCGGCGCTATCCCGACCACCCGGCGGGCTACTTCATGGACGCGATGGTCTCCTGGTGGAAGATCCTCACCAGTCGGCGCACTCGGCAGTACGACGAGGAGTTTCTGCAGAAGATCGCGCGCGTGTTGCAGGTATGCGAGCCGATTCTGCAGCGTAATCCCTACGACATCGTCGGGCTCTTCTTCAAAGGCGGGGCACTGGGGTATCGCGGGCGCTTCTACGCCATGCGCGAACGCTGGATTCCCGCTGCCAATGACGGGCGCGAAGCCTTCAATATCCTGCTCCAGGTGCAGCGTCTGGCGCCGAGCAACCACGATGTGCTGCTGGGCACGGGGATCTACAACTACTACGCGGTGAAGCTGCCGGAGATGTACCCCATTTTGCGCCCGCTGCTACTCTTCCTGCCGCCGGGGGATAAGGAGCTGGGCATTCTGCAGCTTCGGGCATCGGCGCGCCACGCGCGGTATGCCGCAACCGAGGCGCGGGTGGTGCTGCTGCAGATTCTCTACGATTTCGAGCAAAACGCCGCTGAGGCGCTCCCCGTTGCCGAAGAGCTGCACCGGGACTATCCGCGCAATCCGTACTTCCATCGCTACCTGGGGCGCTGCTACGTCCGGCTGGGGGACTTGCAGCGCATGGAGGAGACCTGGCGCGAGGTCCTGCGCCGCTGCATTGAGAAGTGGACCGGCTACGACGAGCTCACCGCTCGCGAGGCGCTCTACTACGTTGGGCTGGCGCTCATGCAGCGCGGACAGTACGAGGAGGCGCTGCAGTACTTCTACAAATGCGACGAGCTCAGCCGCGTGCTCGACGAGGACCCCTCGGGCTTCATGGTGAAGACCAACCTCAACATCGGCAAGATTTACGACCTCCAGGGCAAGCGCGACCTTGCGCTGATGCAGTACCGCAAGGTGCTCTCCTGGCGCGATGTGCAGAACTCCCATGCCGAAGCCCGTCGCTACATCGAGAAGCCCTATGGGAGCCCGTAAGCCCCCGTGGTGGCGCGCTGTATGGCTCGGCATCGGGATGCTGTGTGTGGGAATGTTCCTCAGCGGTCCAGAGGTGCCGATGAACAGGATCAAGCCGCGCTACTCCCGTTCGCTCTACGACATCACGCCGCTGCCGCCGGAACAGGTGCGGGAGCTGGCAGCACGCTTGGATGAGGAGAGCTACCGCGTAACGCAGCGGGCAGGTACCGAGCCGCCCTTCTGCGGACGCTTCTGGAACCACAAGGAGCCGGGCATCTACGTGTGCGTCGTCTGCGGATTGCCGCTCTATTCAAGCGCGCACAAGTACGATTCCGGAACGGGTTGGCCCTCCTTCTTCCAGCCGATAGACCCCGAGCATGTGGTCCGGCGTCCGGACCTCTCCTACGGCATGGTGCGGACGGAGCTGTGTTGTGCCCGCTGCGGGGCGCACCTGGGGCATGTCTTTGAGGACGGTCCGCCGCCGACTGGGGAGCGGCATTGTCTCAATTCGGCTGCCCTGCGCTTCTACCCAGAGGGAGCGGAGCTACCGCCGGAGAGCCGTCCGGTGGAGCCTGAGGTTGCCTACTTCGCCGGCGGCTGCTTCTGGGGTATCGAGTACTACTTCCAGCAGGGTCCCGGCGTCATTGACGCCATCGCTGGGTACATGCAGGGGCATGTGGAGAACCCAACGTACGAACAGGTCTGCAGCGGGACGACCGGGCATGCCGAGACGGTCAAGGTCATCTACGATCCACGCCGCATCAGCTACCGGCAGCTTCTGGAGGCGTTCTTCCGGATGCACGATCCCACGCAGCTCAACCGGCAGGGACCCGATATCGGCGAGCAGTACCGCTCGGGCATCTGGTACGTCAACGAGGAGCAGCGGCGGCAGGCGCTGGAGTACATCGCGGAGCTGGAGCGTTCGGGGCGCTACGGTGGGCGTCGGATCGTCACGCAGGTTGAGCCGGCAAAGGTGTTCTACCCTGCCGAGGACTACCACCAGGACTACATCGCCCGCACGGGGCGCCCCTGCCACGTAGCCAATCCGTGGGAGTAGGCAGCGGAAGCTGCTCCGGAGGCGGCGCCAGCTCTGTAGGGGCAACCCCCTGTCTCTGCCGAATCGCCGTCGGTGGCGCTGGGTCGGGGCATTCCCGCGGTTGAGGGCAATTGGGCGCTGCGGAGCGTGGCTGTTGCAGGAATACTGCAAATTTGCGGTGGACTGGTTCGAGGTTCCACCAAGGGGTCCCCAGAGCAATGCGCTTGGCGTGGGCAGGGCTGCTGTGCGTGGGGTTGATTTCAGCGCAGGAGCGGGTGCCGCTGGAGGGGAGTGTGCAGGATGCGCAGACGGGCGCGCCCGTTCCCGGGGCGCGCATCGTTGTGCCGGCGCTGCAGGTGGGAACGGTAAGCTCGGCGCGGGGGACATTCCGGCTGCTGCTGCCCTCGGGAACGCATGAGCTCCGGGTACGCTCGCTGGGCTACGAAGAGGCAGTGCTGCAGGCGAGGGTCCCTGGGGAACCATTGCAGGTGCGGCTTCGACCGCTGCCGATTGAGCTGCCGGGAGTACGGGTACAGGTCGAGCTGAGCGCGGAGGAGATTATCCGCAATGCGATGGCGCGCCGATTGGAGAACTGGCGCCGGTTGCGCACGCTCCAGGGGTTGCTCTACTCGAAGCTGCTGCTCGGGGTAGGAGCAGCAGGGCAGCTCCGCTCCCGCATGGAGTTGGGGATGGGCAGGGCGCGCATGGGGATGCCGCCGGGAGAGGACACGGTGTTTGCAATCCTGGAGACCTTCTCGCGCTTCTCCTACGATGCAGAGCGCGGCTGGCACGCCGAGATCCTCCAACGGCGGCAGACGCGGAATGTGCCGCCGGAGCTCAACCGTTTGGTCTTTGCCGAGCTGGGCAGCCTCTACCAGGAGGAGCTGCAGCTGCTCGGCGTGCGAATCCCTTCGCCGATCGGTCCGGCAGCGCTGGAGCGATACCGCTTCCGCTTGCTGGAGCGCCGAGCCTGGGGCGAACACTCGGACGCTCCCACTGCCCCGCGCCTGGCGTACGTGTTGGAGCTGGAGCCTCGGAGCCGCCTCTTCCCAGGATTTGCCGGTACGGTGGTCATCGCCGATAGCAGCTTTGCGCTCATGGAGGCACGGCTGCACCTGGCAGAGGGAACCGCCGTGCCCCTCCTGCAGCAGATGGAGTTGCTGCAGCGCTACGAACGGCTCCCCGGCGAGCTATGGTACCCGCTGGAGACAACAATTACCGGGCGCTACAACGCAGTACTGCTGCGCGGCATTGCGGAGGTCAGCGGCGAGTTCCTGCTGACCCGAATCCTGACCGAAGTGCGTGCCAACGAGCCCTTGCCTGATACGGTCTTCCAGGCGGAGGAGCGCATCCGAGTGGCGCCACTGGCGGATTCGCTGCAGACGGAGTTCTGGCGGCAGCATGCGCTGGTGGAGCTTTCGCCGTATGAGGAGCAGATCTACCGTCGGATGGACACGCTCGCGGCGAGTGCGCAGGCGCAGCGGGTTGCCAGGGTGCTCCTCTCCCCTTCGGTGGTGCCGCTGGTAGGGTTTTCGCGCGTGGATTCCTGGCGCGTGGGCATGGAGCTGAGTGGTGAGCTTGTGGGAGTACAGCCCTCTGCGGCGGTGCTCTACACAGGCGGGGCGCGGCGCTGGCAGGGATGGGCGCAGGTACGGTTGCCACAGCTGCGCCTGCTGCGGATGCCGTGGGAGCTGTCTTTGGAGCTGTTGGCGCGTACGGAGCCGATGGGCTGGGACCGGGCGTATCCGGAGCTACTGAATTCGGTGGCAGCGGCGGTACTGCATCGGGACTATTACGACTGGGTGTACCGGGCGGGATGGCGAGCAGCGCTGGAGGTCCGACCGCTGCGGAGGCTTTCCCTGCTGTTGGGAGTGGAGCGGAGTTGGCAGGATTCGCTACCGGTTCGGGCGAGCCGTTCGCTCTTCCGTCGGGCATCATGGCGGGAGAATCCCCCGGCAGCGCCTGGGAACTATCGGCTCTGGAGGGTGCAACTTGCCGCCGGCAGCGCTGCACAGCGGGGATGGGTGATTGGGCAATCTCTGCAATTGGGCGCCATCGTGGACCTGCTTGCTGGAAGGGCACAGGATGGGGAGCTCTGGAGCGTACAGCGCGCTGAGCTCCAGGCGCTGCTTCCGACCCTTTCGACCGGAGGCTACGAACCGATGCGGCTGGAGCTGTGGGCGGAGCTGGGAAACTCCATCGGGGCGGTGCTGCCTGTGCAGTATGCCTTCCGGATGCGTACGGTGCACGCGGGAATGGGCGCAACGGGACATCTGCTCAGTGCTCCCGTTGGGGTCTACGGCGGAGGGCGTACGGTTGCGCTCGCAGCCGCACACAATTTCGGCGACCTATGGTGGCGTGTCCTTGGGCTTCCGACGCTCCGAGGACGTGGCCTGGAGCTGCTGCTGGGCGGGAGAGCTGCCCGCTTTGAAAAGCCCGTTGCTGCGTACCGGACGACCCCGCATTGGTACACGGAGCTGGGGATTGGGCTGGGGCGGATTCCGCTCTGGGTGACCGACGTAGTCAGCGCCCGCGTGGAGATTGCCTGGGGAATTGGAGCCTTCGCGCGGGGGCGCTGGGGAGCCGCGCTGTGGCTGGAGCTGTAGCGTAGCTATCGTGGATACGGCGGTGCTGTCCTCCGTGCCACAGCAACGCCGGCAGGGTTGCGGGCATGCGGTTGGGGCAATGGCAAACCGTAGGGGCAACCCCCTGTGGTTGCCCCGTTGGCGGCGCCTGTGTGGGGCATTTGTGAATGGGCGGACACGGGGGTCCGCCCCTACGGAGGTGATGCAACGGGCGATGGTCCAAATCGCGTAAGGGCAATTTCCTGTGGTTGCCCTGCTGCCCAGGCGGGTTACCTGGCATGCAGCTCGGATTTGAGGCGGAGGATGAGCGGGATCTCGGTCGGGTCCACACCGTTGAGCAGCGCCAGCCAGTAGCTGGTCCAATCGCCCAGGTAGATGAGCTCGAACATGCGCGTCAGGAGATCTGGCTGGCTGCTGCGAAGCCGGTGGTATGCGTGCTCGGGGATGCTCCCGGAAAGCAGCCGCGGAAGCAGCTCCGCCCGCAGCTGCACCCGAGGATGGTCCTCCGGATCACTGAAGAGCAGCACTCGGACGCTTGAGGCGAATCCGCTGGGGAATTGCCAGCCGTTGAGCTCGTTGTGGTTCATCTCCGGCAGCACATTCCCGAAGGCGGCATGCTTGGCGTTCTCCTGGAACTGCTGGCGCCAGCGCAGGGCAACTGCCTCAGTGCGGGGCGAGGCATAGGTGATGAGCACGTGCCCGTGGAGCGTGCTTGCAAGCTGGAGAGCGGGATTTGCCGAGGATTCCACGCTGAAGCTTTCAGCAAGTGCGCAGAGCCGCTCAAACGTTGCGCGGATGGCTGCGGAGATGCGCTCGTGGCTGAAGCGCCGCAGGTACCCGTAACGCAGCAGGGCGAAAAGCAGCGTGAAGAAGGAGAAGCCCAGTGCGCAGCGAGGCTGGTAGCCGCTCGGCAGCGGCAAGATGGGGATGCCCAGCGCCTGAGCACGGGCAGAGAGTTCTCCCCCGCTGGTCAGGCACACGAGGTGCGGAGTTCGCGTGCGAGCTTGTTCGAAGGCTTCGAGCGTCTCCTCGGTGTTGCCCGAATAGCTGCTGGCGATGACGAGGGTGGAGCGGTTCACCACCGGTGGCAGGGTGTAGTCGCGCACGACATGGATGCGGAGGTGGTCCGCTCCGGGGGTCCACTGCGCGTAGGTGCGCAGGAGTTCCCCGGCAATGGCGGAGCCGCCCATGCCCAGCACAACGATGTGCCGCGTCCGAGGCAGCAGGCGTGGCGGTAGGGCTTCAACGGTGCGTTGTGCATGGAGAATCTGCTGCGGGAAATCCCGCAGTACGGCGTGCATGTTCGAGCGGTCATACTGGCGGAGTGCTGCCGCAAACGGTGTGTGCATTGCCGCGGTTACGGTTGAGCAGACCCCGTATGCAGGAGTTGGCGGGCGATGATGAGGCGCTGGATCTCGCTTGTGCCTTCGCCGATGGTGAGCAGCTTGGCGTCGCGGTAGAGCTTCTCGACGGGATAGTCTTTGACGTAGCCGTATCCGCCGAAGATTTGCACGGCTTCCTCGGCAGCACGCACGGCAAGCTCACTGGCGAAGAGCTTGGCTTGCGCAGCTTCCAAGCGGACGGAGCGCCCCTGTTGCCGGAGCCAGGCAGCACGGTAGGTGAGCAATCGGGCGGCTTCCAGCTCGGTGGACAGGCGTGCCAGCTTCATCTGGATGGCTTGGAATTCCACCAGAGGCTGCCCGAACTGCTGGCGCTGGAGGGCATACTGCAGGGCATATTCGAGCGCTCCTTGGGCAAGCCCAACGGCAAGCGCTGCGATGCTGATGCGCCCGCCATCGAGGACGTAGAGGGCTTGGCGATAGCCCTCACCTTCGGTGCCGATGAGGTTTTCCGCCGGCACGCGCACGTTGTCCAGCAGCAACGTGGTTGTATCGCTGGCGCGCATGCCGAGCTTGTTCTCCTTCTTGCCGGCACTGAAACCGGGCATGCCCTTCTCCAGCACGAAAGCCGAGATGCCATGCCGACCCCGCTGAGGATCGGTCAGCGCCATTACGACGGCGATCGAGCCGACCCCACCGTGCGTAGTGAAGCTCTTGGAGCCGTTGAGGATGTAGACATCGCCCTCGCGGCGTGCGGTGGTGCGTAGGGCTGCAGCGTCCGAACCAGAGCCCGGTTCGGTAAGCGCCCATGCGCCGAGCGCCTTGCCGGAGGCAAGCTCGGGGAGGTAGCGCCGTTTGAGCTCTTCGGAGCCGAAGCTCAGGATGTGGTTTGTGCACAGCCCATTGTGCGCGGCAACGCTCAGCGCGATTGCCGGGCACACGCGCGCCAGCTCCTCGATGATGAGAGCGAACTCCATGTACCCCAGCCCGGCACCGCCGTACTCCGGCGGCACAAGGATGCCCAGCAGCCCCAGCTCCCCCATCTTGGCAAAGAGCTGGTGCGGGAACTCCTGGGTTTCGTCGTAGTAGCTCACAACTGGGCGAATCTCGGCTTCGGCGAACTCCCGCACCATCTGGCGAATGGCTTCCTGTTCGGGCGTCAGCTCCAGGCTGATTGCTGCCGTTGCAAGCTCTGGCATCGGAGTAGTGCTTCTGTCCTACGGTTCCCGCAGCAGAAGACGGGATGATGCGGGCGAAATTGGCACAGCCGGTATTTTTGCCGCACACAGCACAACACCGGCGCGATGCTTCTTCGGGCAGTAGTGGTGGCAACGATGGCAGCGGTGCTGCTGCGGGCGCAGATTCCGTATCCGCCCACGCCGCAGTGGCAATCCGACCTTTCAGTGCGCTACTCGACGGGCATTGGCTGGGCGGATATCAACGGCGATGGCGTGCTGGACCTGGTGGTCGCCAGCGGCAATGATATGGCGCGGGAGCCCGTGTGCGTGTACTTCGGCGGTGCGCTCGGTCTGCCATCAGCACCGGATTGGTGCAGCGCCGATAGCGGCTACCACGGGCATCTTGCCATCGCCGATGTGGATGGCGATGGAGCGCCCGATGTTGCCGTGAGCGAGTACCTGGGTCCCAAGGGCTGGGGCGACCCCGGCGGGGTCAAGCTCTATCGCAACCGTGGTGGTGCGCTGGAGCGTCAGCCCTCGTGGCGGGCGCGGGAGCGCATGTACAGCTTCCGCTGCGCCTTTGGGGATGTCAACGGGGATGGGCGTCCCGACCTGGCGGTGGCTGCCGGCGAAGCCTACCAGCGCGTCGCACAGCCGCTGCGGGTCTACCTGAATCGGGATGGAATGCTGGACTCGGTGGCATCCTGGAGCAGCGCCGATAGCCTCTATGCCTACGACCTTGCCTGGGCTGACCTGGATGGGGATGGCTGGCTGGACCTGGTGGTCGCGTGTGCGCGGGGACCGATGCGCGTGTACCGCAATCTCGGCGGCAGGCTGGAGGAGACACCAAGCTGGACCTCCGCCGAGGCGGAGTTCGCCAACTCGCTGGCGATTGCAGACGTGGACCGCGACGGCTGGTCGGATGTGGCGTTCTCCTTCAACCGGCAGCTCGGTGGGAGCGGGCGCTTTGTGCTCTTCCGCAATCGCCAAGGGGTGTTGGAGCGGCAGCCCTCGTGGCAATCGGAGTTCTCTGGCTACGGCTCCGGCATTGCATTGGTGGACGTGGATGGGGACGGGTTACCCGAGCTCATCACCGGCGCTTGGTGGGATACCGTGCGCATCTACCGCAACGAGGGCGGACAGTTTGCGCCCACGCCGCAGTGGCAATCGCACACGCGCACGGTGGTCGAAGCCTTCGCGTTTGCCGACTTCAACGCAGATGGGCTCGACACAGCGGAGCTGCTGCTGGAGCGCCCGCCGGTGCCGACGCTGACGCTCCCGTTTGCCCCGCTCGAACGCATCCTCAGCGTTGCTGTAGATGGGCAGGAGCTGCCCCCGTGGCGCTACACCGCCGATCTTGCCCGCGGCTGGGTGAGCATCCCTGCGGAAGCGGGCAGCCGTGTGCGGGTTCGGCTGGTGCATTCGCATCGGCGCGATATGGCGCTGAGCAATTGGGATCCAACGGTGGGCAATTTCCTCTTCCTGTGGCAGAGCCCGTCGAGCGTTGCTGTGTCGGCAGCGGAACCGCTGCGGCTCTGTTCGGCTGCTGTTGCCGGAGCGGACGCAATAGCGGTTGAGCTGGACTTGGGGCAGCCGGCGACGGTCCGAGTGGAGCTGTACACGGTGCTGGGAATGCGCTATGCCGAGCTCTTTGCCGGTTGGTTGCCGGCGGGGCGCCATCGGCTGCGGGTGCGTGCACCAGAGGCGCCGGGAGTGTATTGGATCGCTGTGCAGGCGGCGGGGCACCGGAGCGTGCTCCGCTGCCTGTACCCGTAGTACAACGGCTCTGGGAGGTCTTGATGCATTCGCCGGAACAACTCCTTGCCGATAGCAGCGTGCTGCGCTTGGTCCAAATTGCGCTGCAGGAGGACATCGGCAGCGGGGATATCACGACGGAGAGCCTCTTTGCGGAGATGGAGACGCCGCTGGCGCGTGGGGAGATTGTGTTCAAGCAGCCCGGCGTCGTCTGCGGGCTTCCCATCGCAGCGCTGGTCTTCCGGGAGCTTTCCGCTGAGGTGCTCCTGGAACCGAAGGTGGACGAGGGGAGCGAAGTGGATGCCGGAGCGGTTGTAGCAGAGGTCATCGGACCTGCGCCGGCGATACTGACGGCGGAGCGGACGGCGCTGAATTTCCTCCAGCGCATGAGCGGGGTGGCAACGCTGACGCGCCGCTTTGTGAAGGCGGTCGAAGGCACCGGGGCGCGCATCACCGATACACGCAAGACGATCCCGGGATGGCGCCGCCTGGACAAGTACGCCACCGCAATCGGCGGGGCGGTGAACCACCGGATGGGGCTCTACGACATGGTGCTCATCAAGGACAACCACATTGCAGCTGCAGGGAGCGTGCGGGCAGCCGTAGAGCGGTGTCGGCACGACTGCCCCGAAGGCATCCTCATCGAGGTCGAGGCGCACTCCCTGCGTGAGGTGCAGGAGGTGCTGGAGTGCGAGGGTGTCGGGCGCATCCTACTCGATAACATGACGCCGGAGCAGGTGCAGCAAGCTGTGGAGCTGATTGGCGGGCGGGTGGAGACGGAAGCCTCCGGCGGCATCACCCTGGAAAATGTGCGCCAGTACGCGCTTACGGGCGTGCAGTACATCTCGGTCGGGGCAATTACGCACTCGGCGCCGGCGGTGGATATCTCCTTGGAGCTCATCATCGCGCGCCTGCTATGAAGGTGCTGACGCCGCAGCAGCGCTGGGCGGTCGAGAGCGACCGCCATACGGTTGTGACGGCAAGCGCCGGGTCGGGGAAGACAACGGTGTTGGTGCAGCGCTACCTGCGCCTGGTGGTGGAGCACGAGGTAGACCCGCAGCGTATCGTTGCCATCACCTTCACGCGCAAGGCGGCTGCGGAGATGTACGCGCGCATTGCAGCCGAGCTGGAGCGCTTGCTGGCGGCAGCACAGCAGCCGCAGGAGCTGCGCAAGTTCATGTTCCTGCGCGAGCGGCTCACCGGGGCGCCGATCTCCACCATCCACAGCTTCTGTGCTCAGCTCCTGCGGCGCTTCCCGCTGGAGGTGGGGGTCCTGCCCAGCTTTGCCGAGCTCAACGAGCTGGAGGCGCTTCGGCTCCGGCGCGAGGTGGCTCTCCAGACGCTGGAGGAGCTCTGGTCCGACCCCAAATGGTCGCGTCCGCTGTGGGAGCTGCTGCGGCAGTTCGGGCGCTCAGAGCTGGAGGAGCTGCTCCAGGCGGCGGTGGAGCAGTCCGAACGCTTGGTGCTGCTGCAGCCGGTGCTGGAACGCCCCTGGCTGGAGCGGCTGCGGGCGCTGCGGACGGAGTTCGCGCAGGCGCTTGGGGAGATGCTGCGCCAGAGTCTGCCCGAGCTTACCCACGCGGTGCGCGGTGCCGAGCCTTCGGGCAAGCAGGCACGGGAGCGCCTCGTGGAGGCAGAGCAGCTCATTGCCCGCCTGCACGCTCTGCTCCAGCAGCCAGAGCCTTTGGACATCTCGGCAGTGCTCGAGCAGTGGCGGCGATTGCGCGAGCTGCTGTTCTCCCAAGATGGTGAGCCGCGTGTCAGCCTGAGGATGCCGCAGCTTCCGGTGACGGCGCGCCTGCTCCGCTTCCTGGATGAGTTCGCCGATGCCTGGCAGCAGGGCAGCGAGCGCGATCCTGAGCTGCTCCAGACCATGGACCTGCTTGCCCGGCTTGCTCAAGAGGTGCTTGCACGGCTGGAAGCCGAGAAGTACGAGCGCAACGTGCTGGACTTCAACGATCTCCAGCTCAAGGCGCTCCAACTGCTGCAGCGGGAGGAGGTGCTCGAACGGCTGCGCCGCGAGATCCAGTTCCTGCTGGTGGACGAGTTCCAGGACACCAATCCCGTGCAGTATGCCCTGGTGCAGCGGCTGCTTGCGCTGGAGAGAGCGGAGCACTGGATTGGACCGCACGTCTTCATCGTCGGCGACCCCAAGCAGAGCATCTACGGCTTCCGCGATGCCGATGTGCGCGTGTTTGAGCGGGCGCGCCAAGAGCTGTGCTGCCGCAACGAGTGGGCAACTCGGGCGGGGAAGCTTCCTGAACGTGCCGAGCTGGAGCGTCGGCGCGGGGATATCCATCTGCCGGTCTCCTTCCGCTTGCTGCCGGAGCTTGTGGGCTTTGTCAACACGGTTGCCGGGCGCCTGTTTGCCTCCGAGCCGGCACAGGTTGCCTACGAGCCGTTGGTCTGCGGGCGTTCGGCGCGCGGGGGGAGCATCCGCTTCCTGCTTGCCCGCCGTCGGCGGCGAGGGCAGGAGGAGAGCGTGCTGGAGACGCTGAGCGAAGAGGAGCTCATCGCACGGGCAATCTTGCAGTGGGTCGAAGGGGAGAGCCCGCTCCAGGTATGGGAGTTCGATCCAGAGCGGCGCATCGAGCAGCCGCGTCCGGTGCGCTGGGGGGATATCGCCATCCTGACGCGCTACCGCCGGCATCTGCCGGATCTGGTCGCCGTGCTGCAGCAGTACGAGATTCCGTACCTGGTGCATGCTGGCGCGGGGTTCTTCCAGGCGCCGGAGATTCAGGACCTCTATTCGCTGCTGCGCGTTCTGCACAATGTGCGCGATGAGCTTGCGCTGGCAGCGGTGCTGTGCTCGCCGCTGTTTGGAATCAGCTCGGAGCAGCTCTTCCGCATCCGCTGCATGCCCGGTACTGGGCTATGGGAGCAGCTCTGCGCGGCTGCTGAGCAGATGGGCGAACTGCGCTGGGTGGTTGAGCTGCTGCAGGAGCTGCTGCTCCTGGCTCCTCGGGTGCCGGTGGCGGAGCTGTTGCAGACGGTCAACGAGCGCACGGCATGGTACCTGCGGTTACGCAACTCCCCACGCTCGGCGCAGGTTCGGGCGAACCTGGACAAGCTGCTTGAGCTGGCACGGGAGTTCACGGCGCGCGGATTCCGGACCCTGCCGGACTTCGTACAGGAGCTCGGCGAGCTCATCTCTATGGAGGCGCGCGAGAGCGAGGCAACACTGCCGACCGGGCTGGATGCGGTCAACGTGCTCACCATCCATGCCGCAAAGGGGCTGGAGTTCCCCGTGGTCGTGCTCTACCGCACGGCAGAGGAGCGGTCGCGGCTGCCGGAGCTGTTCTTCTCCGAGAGTGCGGGATTGCTGGCTCCACCGATGCGCTGGGAGCGTGGAGCGCGGCTGCCCGAGAATACACCGGCAATTGCGCTGGCGCGCTATCGGGAGTTCCAGCAGCGTTACGCCGAGGAGCAGCGTGTGCTCTACGTTGCGCTCACGCGCGCCCGCGACCATCTCGCCATTGCCGGCACGCTTATGGTCAGCTCCTCCGGCATCACCGCCGGTGGGCTCCTGGAGATGCTGCTGCAGGGGATGCAGCGCACTCCAGAGGAGCTGACCCTCAGCCGTGAGCTGCTGCTGGAGACAACGGTCGAGCACTTCGAGCTGCACGAGCAGCGCTCCTGGCAGGAGCAGTACCAGCTGCGTATCCCCTGCCTGGAGGAGCTTCCCCTCACACCGAAGCGGCGGCGCGAAGAGGCTCCTGCCGTTCCCGTCATCGCACTGCCGGAGCCGGTCAGAGTTCGCTGGGCAGAGGAGCGGCTCTCTGCCACGCAATATGCGCTCTACCGCCATGCCCCCGAGGTCTTTGTCCGGCGCAGTGTCCTGGGCATCCCCGCCAGTGCAGAGGAGCTGCTCGCCGGTGCGGTGGTCCCGCGCGATAGCGAGCGCGAACCCACCGACGCGCTGGTTGCAGGGACGCTCTTCCACGAGCTAATGGCGCAGTTCAACCGCTGGGTTGACCCCGATGGAGACGTGGAGCGGGAGGTGCTCGAACGATTGGTCAACGCGCTCATCGGGCGCAGCCCGTACGCACGAGCGCAGTACTGGAGGGAATGGCTGCAGGAGCGGGCACTGGCGGTGGCGCAGACGCCCTTCGTTCGGGCACATCGGGCAGCACTCCGCACGGCGCTCTTCGAGTACGCCTTGAGCTTTCCCTTGGGGGAGAACTTCCTCACGGGGACGCTCGACCTGCTTGTGCCGACGGACTCGGGGCAGTGGGAGGTGTGGGATTGGAAGACCGACCGCATCGCTTCGCCGCAGGAGCTGGAGCGCCGAGCCGAGCTCTACACGCCGCAGATGCAGGTGTACGCGTTCCTGGTGTTGAAGCGCTACCCGCAGCAGCCGGATGTGTGGGTGCGATTGCTCTTTGTAGAGGGTGCCCGGGAGGGTGTTCCGGAGGAGCATTGGGTGCAGAGTCGCCGATGGAGCCGCACCGAGATCGAGCAGCTCGAATCCGAACTCACAGCCGTTGCCGCACGCCTGTTCTTCCTGCCGCCGGAGGGATAGGGCGTTGGCTGCTGGTGCTGCTTCTGAGCAGCGGGTGTGCCGAAGAGGTATTCACCCCGCAGGAGCCACCGGAGCTGCGCTTTGCGGGCTTCTGCTACACTGCCTACCAGCACGATGCCTTCCGGCAGGGTGCCGCGCGTGGGGCTCTGCAAGAGCTCTCGGAGCGCACCCATGCCCGATGGGTTGCCATCAGCGTCTTTGAGTACCAGAGCACCGCTTCCAGCGCCGATATTGCCCCGAACACAAGCGGGCGCAATCCGCTCACGGGCGAGCCCTGGGCGACGAGTTCGACCGAGGAGGATATCCGCGCCGCCGTTGCCGATGCCCGCCGCCACGGCTTGGCATGCATGCTCAAGCCACATGTGGATTGCTACTCGGGGGAGTGGCGGGGGAGCATTCGCCCAGATTCGGCGTGGTTCCGTGCCTACACCGCCATGCTGCTGCGCTACGCCCGGTTGGCGCAGGAGCTCGGGATCGAGATGCTCTGCATCGGCACGGAGCTGGTCACGGCTACACAGCCGCAGTACACCACGTTTTGGGAGCGGCTCATTGACACGGTGCGGCGCGTCTACGGCGGCTGGCTGCTGTATGCGGCGAACTGGGAGGGCACGCCGGAGCTGCCCGGACCCGAGTTCGTGCGCATTCGCTTCTGGCACCGGCTGGACTTCGTCGGGGTGAACTTCTACCCGCCGCTGACCTCGGCGCCGGAGGAGCCGCCGCCTCCGATGGAGCAGGCGCTGGGGCGCTGGCAGCGCCTTGTGGAGGCGATCGCCGAGTTGGCACGAGCGGTTGGGCGTCCGGTCATCTTGGCGGAGGTTGGCTGCCCTTCGGTCGAAGGTGCCCTGGCGGCTCCCTGGGATTGGCGTCGGACACAGGAGCCGAATGCACGAGCCGATCTGCATGCACAGGAGTTCTACTACGAAGCCGTCCGGAGCGCCTTCCAGGGGCGTCCGTGGCTTGCGGGCATCTTCTGGTGGGAGTGGGAGAGCATCCCCTCCCGCACCGAGCTCACCGGGTATACGCCTCGGGGGAAGCCAGCCGAGCGTGTGGTTCGGGAGTGGTTCCGTTCGCCGCGCAGCGCGCTGCTTCGGCGGGAGCTGGCAGATGTTGTGGCGATACTTCGCGCGGGATGGACATCCAGCGGGCAAGGAGCCAGAACTGCTCCAGCTCCCAGAGGCTGGGCGGCGGTGCGGGCTGATGCAGCACGGCATGGAATTCCGCACACCAGCGCTCCAGCTCTGTGCTGCAGCAGTGAACGCGAGCATGGAGCCGTGCCCCATGGATGCAGTACAGCTCGTATGAGCCTTGAGTGCAGGGCAGTGCCACAACACCGCTGGCATATGCGGGGATGAGCCCGAACCCGCTGGCGTGCCAGCGCCGGAGGAAGCGCCCGAGCCGATGCCACCGCTGCGCCTCCTCAAAGCGCCATCGCCGGGCAAGCGCATGCATGCGTTCGGCTGCTGCCGCTGCCCACTGGAGCAATCCAGTGCGGGCATCGTGCCGGAGCGCCTCCAGCCGCTCAGCGTAGCCCTCTGCGGAGATGCTGCCGTTGCACGGTGCAGCGCAGTTGCGTAGCTCGCGGTACAGGCATGCCGACTCGTGCGGTGCGCGCGCAAGCGCTCCCGAGCACGGACGGATGCCGTAGAGCCGTTGCAGTAGCTCCAGGAGCAGCTCAGCGCTTTCCCGGTCGGGCAGAGGTCCAATCCACAGCTCCGCATCGGTAGCGCGCCAAGGTGCCGGGAGAAGCCGAGGGAAGCGCTCGCAAGTGATTCTCAGGAAGCCAAAGCGCCGTGCCACCTTCCCTTGGACGTTGAACGGCGGCTGCTCCAGCCGGATCCGCTCAAATTCGCGCAGGAGCGCCGAAAGCTCCGAGGGTGTGGTCTCCCAACGCAGCTCGTGGGCTTGCCGGAGCAGCAGTGGGATTGCCGGATTCTGCAGTGCCGAGGGCGAACAGTAGCTTGCCAGCCGTTGCCGCAGGTTGCGCGATTTGCCAACATAGAGCGTTTTCCCGCTGCGGTCGTGGAAGCTGTACACGCCAGGGCACGGTGGCGCCTGAGCTGCATGGAGGCGCAGTCGGGCTTGGCTTAGCGCCATCGCAGGAGTTCGCGGTGGGAGGCAATTCCGCGCTGGAGTGCAAGCCGCAGCAGGGCTTTGAGCAGCTCGGCTGTTGCTTCGGCATCGGATTCGGCGCGGTGGTGGCGGGTCAGCCCCAGCCCAAAGCGGTCCGAAAGGTGAGCAAGCCCCCGTGGAGCGGGAATCCCCAACTGCTGTGCCAGCCGCAGCGTGCACAACCGCGGCAGATGCAGCCGTGGATAGCCGTTGCGCTCCAGTGCAGCGCGCACGAAGCGCCAGTCGAACGCAGCATTGTGCGCAACGAAGATGCTGCCCTTGACGCGCAACAGGGATGCAACCCGCGCCATAACCTCAGCCTCCGGAGGCGCTTGCGCCAGCATCTCCGGCGTAATGCCGGTCAGCCGAACGATGCTGGGCGGAGGTGCAACGTCACAGCGGACCAGCGAGCTGAAGCGCTGTGTCGTTGCTCCGTACTCCACGACGACGCAGGCGATCTCGATGATGCGGTGGCGCTGGGGATCGTGTCCGCTCGTTTCTACGTCCACGACCACGTAGCGGGCATCCCAGAGCGAGTTCATCGGGCGTGCGGCTACGGAGCCGAGGGCACATTCGCAGCGTCGGCTGCCCAGAGGAGTTTGCGCCGCAGCAGGTCGAAGTAGGAGCTATCGGCGTGCTTGACCAGCTTAACAACGTGCGGCGAGAGCTCGATGTGCACCTGCTCGCCGCGCGCCAGAGGCTCCTGCAGTTGCCCATCGGGGACGACAACGGCGGGATCACGCGAGAGCAGCTCCAGCCGAATACGGCAATCATCGGGCACGATGAGGGAGCGGAGCGTGAGCGTGTGCGGGCAGATCGGAGTCAGACACAGCACGCGCGCCGACGGCGCAATGATCGGTCCGCCACAGGAGAGGGAGTACGCCGTCGAACCCGTCGGGGTGGTTACGATTAGCCCATCGGCACGGTAGTCGGCAACGTGGTGTTCGTTGACAAAGGCACGCAGCAGAATCATGTGCGGGGAGGCGTGCTTTTCGACCACGATGTCGTTGAGCGCGTAGAAGCGCTTCCCGTGGACGGAGGCTTGCAGCACCGTGCGGTCCACGATGCGGTAGTGCCCGCCGATGAGGGCGTCGAGTGCGCTGTCGAGCTCCTCCACGCTGAACTCCGCCAGGAAACCCAGCTTTCCAACATTGACGCCCATGAGCGGGAGCTGGCTACTCAGGAAGCGCTGAGCCGCTGCCAGCATCGTGCCATCGCCGCCGAAGGTGAGCACGATATCCACGATGTTGGCAAACTGCTCGGGTGGCTGCACCTGCAGTTGTGGCAGCAGCTCTGGGGTCATATGTGGGACCGCTTCCGGGGAGATGCACACCTCGGCTCCCAGCTCCAGCAGACGGCGGGCGCTGTAGTTTGCCCAGCGGACCGCTTCAGCGTTGGCGAGGTTGATGAATAAGCCGATGCACTGCCTCATGCCCTTTCGGGAGGATTCGATGGACCGGAGAGGCTCTCCACGTAGAGCAGACGCAGCTCGGTGAGCGCCGCGTTGAGCTGTGCGCTCTCAGCCGCGCTGAGGTTCCCTTGGGTCTTCTCCTGCAGCAGCGCAAGCAGCTCGATGATAAACTGCGCATGCTCCAGGTTGCGCTCCAGCGTTCCGGAGAGGGGGTTCTCAATCTGCCCCAGCGCGATCAAGCCCTCCAACTGGAACATCTGCACAAGCGAGCCGAAGGAGAGTTGCATGGGAGCACGAAGCTATGGTGAGACGAGCACCGGATGTCGGATGCAGTAATGCCCACTGCGCAGCTCCAGCCAGTAGAGCCCCGGGGCAAGCGCCGGAAGCGCCACTTCGCGGAGTGCGCCATCGGCGCGTCCGTGCCAGAGTGGCTGGGTGCGACCGAGTGGATCGACCAGGAGGAGCGTTGCTGCGGCAGCCGTCGGCGGGAGGAGGAACTCCACGCGCCCACTGCGCCCAGCAGGATGCGGCGTGACGCGCAGCCATACTGCGGGCGGCTCCCCATCTTCGGCGACAGAGGTGGTGTCGGTAGGCTTCCAGCGCTGCTCGATGAGGAACCAGGGGGTGTGCTGCAGCAGGGCAGTTTGGTCCAATCGGAAGCTCACACGTCCGCCGGGGAGGCGGTCAACCGAGAAGGGTCCGCTTGCTGGCCTCCCCAGCGAATCCAGCCCGTAGACAAGGATGGTATCGGCGGTGGACTCCCACGACAGCCGGAGTTGCAGAGCTTCCAGTACCATCGGGGCAGTGCCCCAGCCCTGCCAGATGGAGGTGGAGCCCTCCCAGACGGCGTCGCTGTTGCAGGCGCGGGACACTGCCGTTAGCAGCGAGCGGCGCGCCTGCGGGAGCGGTGCCGTATCCAGGGAGAGCCACGTCACAGTGCCGACCCAGCCGCTATCGAGCCGTTCCACGCGCAGCGGACCAACCTGGAGGATGCCCTTCAGGCGACCCGTGACGGCGATGTAGCGCGGCGTGGTGACGGTGAAGAGCGTATCGAGCGCGTTCCACAGCAGCTCCTCCGTATCGGAGAACAGCCGTGACAGGTCGGGCTCGCGCAGCTCCGGCACCTGCCGCTGCGGTTGCACGCTCTGCTGCGATGCCTCCAGCGAATCGAAGAAGACACGTCGGAAGAGCATGATGCGGTTATCCGCTCCGAAGCGGAGCCAGAAGCTGCCCTGTTGCCACTGGGGGCGCAGCAGTGCCGCGCGGGTCTGCTGCAGCGGGAGTGAATCCCGCCCCAGGCGGATGAGCCCGTTCCGGAAGGCAATCGCCGCGGAGGGAGCCAGGCTCATGACCGCGCTGTGTGCCCACAGCTCGTAGTGCTTGTCGCGTCCCACGAACGGGGTTGTATAGGTCTCGCGCGAATCGGCACCGTAGTTCAGAAACACCGCATCCCAGCCCTGATATGCCCCGTAGGCGGACAGCAGCAACGGCATCTCTGCCATATGCGCTGAGGGGAAGGGCATGGAGAAGAGACCGATGCTGAGCTTATCGCGCACAGAAGCTCGGACGATCCCCGGTAGGTTCCCCGCCGCAGTGTGCCCCAGCATCGGGGTGTTGGCGATGAACCAGCTCCCTTGCGGCTCGGTCCGGTTGCGTCGGTAGTCCCAGCCAGTGGAGCCGACGATGCCATCCATCGCCTGCATGCTCCACAGGTCGTTGAAGGTGGAGAGCAGCGTCCCTGCCAGGATGATGCCTCGGTAGCCCAGGCTATCGCGCAGGAAGCGGGACATGGATTCGTAGTAGCGCTGCTGGAGCGCGGTGTAGAACTCCACGTTGTCGCGCATGCGCTGAGGGGTGGCGCCGAGGAGGTCGCCGTACAGCGAGCGGGCAATCGAGACGGTCGCAAGCGATTCGCCGGGCTGGAGCGGGCTTTCGTCGAGCATGTGGAGGCGGACATCGTCGAGGACAACCTCGCCCGTATCCTGCCCAAGGTAGAAGATGAGCCGTGCTGCTGGGGCGGTCTCCGGGGCACGGAAGCGCAGACGGAACTCCTGCCACGCGGTACCGAGCACGGTATCGCGGTACAGCCCCAGGTTCTGGTAGGGGAATTCGCCGTTGTACACCTGCAGCCGCAACGGGCGCTGCGGACGCGATGCCCGAGCCCAGAAACGCAGCTCGTAGAGCCGGTCTTGCTGTACCTGCGTTCCGTTGTACAGAATCACACTGCTGGGCGAGCCGTTGGTCCGTGCAATCCGAACCAGCCCGGCAAAGCGCCCGTGCCGGACGTTTGTCTCCGTGAGTCGGAAGACAGCCTGGGCAACGGCGCTGTTGGAGCCGAAGGTCCACTGTAGCGAGAACTCATCCTCGAAGCTGCCATTGGGGATGAAGTTCTGCGTATCGGCGGCGGGGACGGACCATGCCGCGCGGAGCGCAGCGTCGCTGCCGTACTTGCGGCGGAGGAAAGCCGCAAAGAGCGTGTCCAATTGGCGGCTGTGGAAGTGGGAGAGTATCCCGCCCGGATGGCGGAGCTGGTTGTTGACCCAGAAGTTCAAAAGCGAGTTATCCCAGGTCAGCCATACGCCGGCAATGGCGGGGTCGCTCCTGTATGCCCGTCCAGTGTAGGGGTTGACGTGCTCCAGTAGCAGGCGCACGATGGCGCGGTGCCGCTGCTGGAAGGCGGAATCGGTGTACAGGACCGCTCGACCGTACGTGGGGATGGAATCGCGGCGTGGGACACCATCGCCCGTTCGCGGAGTCCAGCGTGCATGGAGAGCCAGGAAGACCGCGATATTGTGCCGGGCAAGCTGGGAGATGAACCAATCCAGCCGCTGCATCTGCGCCGGAGAGAGCGCTGAGGAGCTCGTTCCGCTCTGCAGGATGCTGGAGGCGTCCCAGTTGGAGTAGTCGATCCCCACCAGTGCGACGGCGTTGAATCCCAGGGCTTGGAGCCGTTGGGCAACGGCAATTGCGGTGGTGCTGTCGGGGAAGCACGCCGTGTTGTAGAGCACAACGCCAAAGAGACGCCGGGGAGTGCCATCCGGAGCGTGCAGCTCACCGCCGCGGGGGATGAGCCAGCCGCCGTTCCCCGAAGAATCCTGGAGCTGCTCCCACCAGACCGGCTCCAATGGAGTTTGCAGAGCGGGCAGGAAGGGGAAGGGCGAGCGTAGCGGCTGGGCAAGTAGCAGCGCAGGGACAATGACGCCGCTGAGGATTCGACTCAGCTTCATCCGAGCGTGTGCAGGTAACGAGCCGCTGCCAAATTACAGCTTTGCCCGCAATAGGCAAGCATGCCGGCGAAGTTGCATCCATTTGGCATCTTTGTGCCGGTGGCAGTTGGAGTTGAAGCGTTGCACCCTGATGCGCGGAATCCGATGGTGGGTGTTGCTCGTGGCGGGTCCGCTGGGGCTGTTAGCAGCGGTGGTGGCGCCGCCTTTGGGCATCTTCGAGGAGCCATTGCGCCACCTTGGGGTGGCGCCGGAAGCGCTGCCGATGATGGAGCAGACGGTTCAGCGCGTGCTGGGGCTGCTCTGGTGGATGCTCTGCTGGTGGCTGGGCGAGGTCGTCCCGCTTGCGGTGACGGCACTACTGCCGGCGGCAGTTGCCCCACTGCTGCGACTTCTCCGCTGGGAATCCACCGGCGGAGCGCAGCCCATTGCGGCAACGGAGCTCCTGCGTGCCTATGCCGACCCGATTGTGCTGCTGTTTTTGGGGTCCTTCCTGCTTGCGCAAGCGCTGCAACGGTACGAGCTGGACCGGCGCTGGGCGCTGTGGATGCTCAGCCGAGCGGGGGTGGCGCGCACGTACCCACGGGTGCTGCTGGTGCTCATGGTTGCGGTCATGAGCGTATCGGCGTGGCTCAACAATACTGCAACGGCAGTGCTCTTCATGCCGGTTGCGGTGGGGATTGCACAGCAGATTGGGCAGCCCCGCGGTGGTATGGCTGCAGCGTGCGTCCTGGGGGTTGCCTGGGCAGCTTCCATCGGTGGGATGACCACGATCGTGGGCACCGCTCCCAACGGGATTGCCGTAGGGGTGCTGCGCCAATATGGCATGGAGATTGGGTTCGTGCAGTGGCTTGCGTTCGGGCTCCCCGCAGGGGTGGTACTGCTGCTGTGCGGGTGGATGGTGCTGCGGTGGCGGTTCCGGCTCAGCGGAGCAATGGACGCTGCTGCGCAGGAGTACCTGCGACGGAGCTACCGCGAGCTTGCCCCGCTCTCTCCAGCGCAGCGGCGCGTCATTGCTGTAGGGGCAGCGGTTGTGCTGGGGTGGCTGCTGCAACCGCTGTTGCAGCAACTTCCTGGGCTGCGCTGGCTGCAGGAGTGGAATACCGTGCTCCTGGGGGCGATGCTCCTATTCGTGCTGCCGGCGGGCAGGGACGAGGGAGCGCTGCTGGAGTGGCGCCACGCACAGCAGATCGATTGGGGCACGCTGCTGCTCTTCGGAGGTGGATTGGCGCTCTCGGGGGTGCTTGTGCAAACCCAGACGGCGGCGGTGCTGACCCGGCTGCTGACCGATGCCTTGGGTAGCGTGCCCGTGATGGTGAGCGTCCTTGGGCTTATCCTGGCGGCGAATCTCTCAACGGAAGTGCTCTCCAACACCGCACTGGCGGCACTGCTGCTGCCGGTTGTGACGCCGTTGCTGCCAGCGCTGGGCTTGCCACAGTTGCCGATGGTTGTTGCGATCGCGCTGGCGACCTCGTGTGCGTTTATGCTCCCGGTTGCCACACCGCCGAATGCGATCGCGTATGCAACGGGGATGCTCCCGTTACCGCAGATGGTGCGCACCGGCGTGGCGATGAACCTACTCAGCACGGTGGTGCTGGGGGTAATGGTCCTTTTGGCGGGGCTGTAAGGCGCTGAGCTGGTCCAAGAGCTGCGCCAGGCGCTGGGCGGCGGTTCGGCGTTCGTACTGCCGGATGACCTCCGGACGCGGCTGCGGTAGCGGGACCTTCTCGCCGCGCCAGGCGCGGATGTAGCGGTGCAGAATCTCCGCGCAGCGCTCCACCTCTGTACGCTCGGCAACCTCGCCGCATCCGGTCTGGTGGAGCAGGCGCTCGACTGCGCTGCCGTGCGGAGCGATCGCCAGGATGGGTTTGCCCGCACCGAGGTACTCAAAGAGCTTGCCCGGCACAATTGCGTGGCTTTCCGGGGCATCGTCCACGATGAGCAGAAGGGCATCGGAGGAAACGACGTAGCGCAGGCTCTCGCGGTGCGGCACATAGCCGGTCAGCTCGATGGAGTCAAAAAGCGGGGATTGGCGCAGCGTCTGCAGCACGTCCTCTCCACAGCGTCCCACAATGCGGAAGCAGAGCTCTTCGGCGCGGAGCTGTCCGGAGCGCTGGAGCAGCTCCAGTGCCGCAAGCACCACAGCGGGGTTGCGCCGACCGTAGAGGGAGCCGCTGTAGGTGAGCGTAAAGCGGGCGTTGCGTTCAGTTGGCGCCGGAGGGTAATCGGCGGGGTCGAATCCGTTGGGGATGTGCACGAACTTCTCCGCCGGCAGGTCGCTGTACTTGCGCAGGGCATCCTCGGCGATGCCTTCCCAGGCGCATTCGATGAGGTCTGCTTCGCGGAAGACCGAGTGCTCCAGGCGTCGGTCAATCCAGGCTGGCAGCCACCAGCGGCGTGGGGTGGTCAGGAATCCGGTCCAAGGGTCGCGGAAGCCGGCGATCCAGGGCAGCCCGTAGCGGCGTTTGAGTTGCCGGGCAATCAGCGCGCAGGTGTAGGGCGGGGAGGAGCTGTAGAGGACCTCGATGCGGTAGCGGCGCAGCAGGCGCCGGGCTGCCGGAAGTGCCGTCAACAGCCAGCCGACTCGGGCGTCGGGGATGAAGAGGGTGGCGCGGATCCAGTGGGCAAGCCGTTCGGCGATGCTGCGGCGCGGTGGCTCGGTGGTGAGCACCTGTACGTCGATGGGCGTACCGTGGCGGCGCGTCAGGCGGCGGTAGAGGGCGTAGGGCTCCAGAATCGGGGTGCGCTCCACGTGGACATTCGGGGGAATCTCCTGCAGCAGGCTGGGATCGCGTGCGGGGAACTCCCCATCGCGCACGGTGAGCACGACCGGCTCCCAGCCGAATTCCGGAAGGTAGCGCACATGTTTGAGGACGCGTTGCACACCTGGACCGCCCGAGGGTGGGAAGTAGTAGGCTACGACGAGCACTCGGCGCAGCATTGCAGAACGTAGCTGGCTTCCATGCACAGGAACTGGAACACCTCCGGCAGAAGGCGCGCCAGCGGGGTGAGCTCAATTGCCGGCAGCGGAAGCCCAAATCGGAAGCGGAAGACGGGGCGAAGCAGGTAGTGCTTCTGGAGGACGATTCGATAGCCGGATTCTGCCACAGCGCGGTGAAAGCGCCCGAACGACAGCCGGATGCGGCGCAGGCGGCGGACCTCGGAGCGGTCGGGTTCCCGCCCGCTGGCGATGAGCCGCTCGAATACGGGTTCGGGCAGGAGATGCACGTACGGGAGCTTGCCCCAGAGGTTGTGCAGCAGGTGCTGATGCCCGCCGTACGGCGATGGGTAGGGCGGGAAGGAGATGTAGAGGTAGCCGCCAGGGCGCAGCAGTTGGGCAATTCGGCGCAGCGCGGTTTCAGGCGAATCCAGATGCTCCAGAACGTCGCGCAGAAGCACCACATGGTAGCGCCCGCGCCAGGATTCGGGGATGGGGTCGGCAAGGATATCGTGCACGGCGAAGGTGATCTGCAAGCCCAATCGGTCGGCGATGCGGCGGGCGCTCTCCAGGCGCGAGGGCGCAATATCGGTCCCCAGCGCCGAAGTTGCCCCCGCTTCGACGAAGGACATCAGCACGCCCCCTTCGGCACAGCCGATCTCTGCAACGGCATCACCGGGGTGGAAGATGCCTCGGCGCTGCAGCTCTGGGACAAGGACGCGGCGCCCCAGCTCGTACTGGTAGCCCCAGTAGTATCGGCTCGCTGCGGAGATGTCCTCCCAGGCGGGGAGTGTCAGTGCCCTCGAGCTCATGGACGCTTGCGCCTGCGCTCGGATGCCGCGGGAGCCATCTGCTGCGGTGCAGCTTTCCCGATGAAGGCTGACCAATGGTACTGCTGCGGGACCTGGCGCCCCTGCAGCGCCAGTTGGACGAGGTATTCCGCCGTAGTCTGCACAATCCAGCGGAAGTTCTCCTCCTGCACGGAGTAGCGTTCGGCATCGGGAGCGGGGTTGAGGAAATCGATGGCGTACGGTGTGCCATCGCGCACGGCGAATTCCACGGTGTTGATCTCGTAGCCCAGCGCCGTGCACAGTTGCAGCGCCAACTGGCGCAATTGGCGCTCCCGCTCGGGCGGGACCTCAACACCGGTTAGGTAGCGCAGATGGTACGGATTGCGCGGCTCATAGGGGATGACGCGCACCTGCTCCCCGATGACGAAGCAGCGGTAGTACTCCTCGTACTCGATGGCTTCCTGCAGCACCATGACGGTGTCGCCGGTCTGGTCGTAGGCGGCGAAGAATTCGTGCGGGTCATGTACCTTGTAGACCTGGCGCCAGCCGCCACCCAGGTGCGGCTTAAGATACGCCGGGAAGCCCACGTAGGCGAAGAGCTCCTCCCAGTTGAGCGGGTAGATGAGGTTGCGCATGGATTCGGAGGTGGTACGCGGCGGGTGCTGCTTGGTGGGGAAGATGACGGTGCGCGGCACGGGGATGCCTATGCGAGCTGCCAGCGCATAGCCGAAGAACTTGTCATCGGCACTCCACCAGAAGGGGTTGTTGACCACGCGCGTGCCGCCGAGTGTGGCAACCTTGAGCACGGAGCGGTAGAAGGGGATGTCGTGCGAAATCCGGTCCAGGATGACATCGTAGCGCAGCAGCTCATCCATGCGCACGCCGCCAATCTTGACAAACTCGGCTGCCACGTCGGGCAGATTCATGCTGTTGATGGCTTCGACGAGCGCGGGAGGGAAGCTCTGTTCCATGCCGAAGAGAACGCCGATGATGCGCATTGGGTGGCACCGGTTGTGGGACCTCAGATGTTGACGGCTTCCTCGTACGCAGCAGCAGCGGCTTCCATGACCGCTTCGCTCAATGTCGGGTGCGCATGGATGGTGCGGAAGATCGTGCGTGCGGTCGCCTCCGATGAGCGGGCAAGCCCCAGCTCTGCAATGAGCTCGGTGACATCCGGACCAATCATGTGGGCGCCCAGCAGCTCACCGTAGCGAGCCTCGAAGATGAGCTTGACAAAGCCTCGGGCTTCGCCCATGCCCCATGCCTTGCCGCTGGCGCTGAAGGGGAACTTGCCGATCTTGAGCTCGTAGCCCGCCTGGCGGGCTTGCTGCTCGGTCAGACCAATGCTGGCAATCTGCGGCTGGCAATACGTGCACGCGGGGATATTGCTGTAGTCGATCGGCTGCGGATGGTGACCAGCAATGGCTTCCACGCAGACGATACCTTCGGCGGAAGCCTTATGCGCCAGCCACGGCGGACCCGCCACGTCCCCAATGGCGTAGATGCCCGGGACGTTGGTGCGCAGGTACTGGTCCACTTTGATGAAGCCGCGCTCCAACTGCACGCCCAGCCGTTCCAGCCCGATGCCCTCCACGTTCGCCTGGACTCCAATGGCATTGAGCGCCATTGCAGCGGTGAGCGTCTCCTGTTTGCCGTTGCGCTCGACGGTGACGCTGACGCCTTTGCCCTTGCGCCGTGCCGAGACCACCTTCGTGGAGGTCATCACCTGGATGCCATCGCGCTTGAAGTGGCGCTCCAGCTCCTTGGAGATCTCCTCGTCCTCGTTGGGAGCAAGCCGAGGCATCATCTCGATGATGGTCACCTGAGTGCCGAAGGCGTTGTAGAAGTAGGCGAACTCCAGTCCGATTGCTCCACCCCCGATGATGATGAGCGATTCCGGCGGCTCCTTCAACAGCATCGCCTCGGTGCTGGTGAGGATGCGCTCGCGGTCCACCTCGATGCCGGGGATGGTTCGTGGGCGCGCGCCGGTGGCAACGATGATGTGTGCGCACTCGATGCGGTCCGTCACTGTGCCCTCGGCATCGCGCACTTCGACAACGCCAACATCGGCGATAGTGGCGGTTCCTTGCAGGTGCTGCACGCCGTATTTGCGGAACAGGTAGGCGATCCCATTGGACATGCGCTCGGCAACCTGGCGGCTGCGCTCGATGATGCGGGGGAAGTTGACCGTGAGCGAGCCGACTTCGAAGCCGAATTCCGCACTGCGCTTGAGGAAGTGCATCTGCTCGGCGCTCCGCAGCAGCGCCTTCGTGGGGATGCATCCCCAGTTGAGGCAGATCCCGCCCAGCCGGTCGCGCTCCACGCAGATGGTCTTGAGGCGCAACTGGGCAGCGCGGATTGCTGCGACGTATCCGCCTGGACCGGCACCGATGACAACGATATCGCACCGATGGTGGTTCATCTGCACGCACGGTGAGTGGTACCCTCAGCCACACGGCAAAATTAGGGAAGCACAGGGCAGCACCGGTTGGGGGCAAGCCAATTTCCCTTGTGCATCGGCGTCTTTGTGGGCGTCTCAGTGCCTGGGTGCAGAGCCATGAGCGATGTGGAGCGAATCGAGCGCTTTGCCGAAGTCATCGATCGGGTGCGGCAGCAGATTGGCAAGGTGATCGTCGGGCAGCATGCCATCATTGAGCAGTTACTCATCGCGCTGTTTGCCCGCGGGCATTGCCTGCTCATTGGGGTGCCAGGGCTTGCCAAGACGCTGCTCATCCGCACGCTGGCGCAGACGATGGCGCTCAAGTTCAGCCGCATCCAGTTCACGCCCGATCTCATGCCGGGCGACATCACCGGAACGGAGGTGCTGGAGGAGAACCTCACAACGGGCGAGAAGCACTTCCGCTTCGTGCGCGGTCCCATCTTTGCCAACATCGTGCTTGCGGACGAGATCAACCGCACACCGCCGAAGACCCAATCGGCGCTGCTGGAGGCGATGCAGGAGCACAGCGTTACCGTCGCTGGAGTCACTTACCGATTGGAGGAGCCCTTCTTTGTGCTGGCAACGCAGAATCCAATCGAGCAGGAGGGCACATACCCGCTCCCCGAGGCGCAGTTGGACCGCTTCATGTTCAACCTCTGGATGGACTACCCCAGCTTCGAGGAGGAGGTCGAGATCGTACGCACAACCACAACGGAGGAGGAGCCGCAGGTGGAGCCGGTGTTGACGGCACCGGAGATTCTGGAGTACCAGCGCTTGGTGCGGCGCATTCCGGTCTCCGAGCATGTGATCGAGTACGCCGTCCAGCTCGTCCGGGCGACGCGCCCGCAGAATGGAGCGCTACCGATAGTGCGCGAGTATTTGCGCTACGGCGCTGGTCCGCGCGCTTCGCAGTACCTGATTCTGGGGGCAAAGGCGCGGGCGGCGCTCTACGGGCGCTACACCCCGACGGTAGAGGATGTGCGCGCGGTCACGCTCCCGGTGCTGCGGCACCGGATGGTGCTCAATTTTGCAGCCGAAGCCGATAACGTCTCGGCAGCGATGTTGGTTGAGCGCTTGCTCGATGCCCTCGGATGAGCATCGTCGCTATTGTCGGGCGCCCCAACGTTGGGAAGTCTACGCTCTTCAACCGCTTGGTGCGCGAGCGCCGGGCAATCGTGGAGGCAACTCCGGGGGTGACGCGCGACCGGCTCTACGGGCATGCCGAATGGGCGGGCAAGCGCTTCACCGTCATAGACACCGGCGGCTGGATGCCGGAATCGGATGACCTCATCGCCCGTGCCGTCCGCGAGCAGACCGCGCTGGCAATCGAGGAAGCCGATGCAATCCTCTTCCTGGTGGATGCCCGCGAGGGGGTGACCCCCGTTGACCAGGAGCTGGCAGCGCTCCTGCGGGCAACGCAGAAGCCGGTGCTGCTCGTTGCGAACAAGTGCGATCTTGCCCAATGGGATAGCGCAGCGGCGGAGTTCTACTCCCTGGGCTTGGGCACACCCTATCCGATCGCTGCCGAGAGCGGGCGCAACCTGGGAGATCTCCTGGATGCCCTCGTGGCAGTTCTGCCCGATGCCGCCGAACAGCAGCCCGACCCGCGCCTCAAGCTTGCCATCGTCGGACGCCCCAACGTGGGGAAATCCAGCATCGTCAATGCCTTGCTGGGGCAGGAGCGCCTGATTGTGACTCCGATCCCGGGGACAACCCGCGACGCCGTCGATACGGTTGTGCGCTACTACGGTGAGGAGTACCTGCTCATCGACACAGCGGGGCTGCGGCGCCGCAGCCACATCCGCGAGAACATCGAGCTCTACAGCGTGCTGCGGACCCTGCGCGCGATCGAGCGCAGCGATGTCGCCGCCGTCGTCGTAGATGCGTACGAAGGGCTCCGCGACCAGGACAAGCGCATCCTCGGCGAGGTCGTGGATGCCCGCAAGGGGGTCCTGCTGGTCTTCAACAAGTGGGATTTGGTCGAAAAGGACGAGACGACCGCCGAGTGGTACCGGCAGCAGGTACGGGCGGAGCTGCCCACGCTCTCCTGGGTGCCGGTGGTGTTCGTCTCGGCGAAGACACGGCAGCGGGTGACGAAGATTTTGGAGCTTGCGCGCCAAATTCACCAGCGGCGTAAGCAGCGGATTCCCACGGCGCAGTTGAATCGGACGCTCTTGCCCGAGATCGAGCGCACCCCACCGCCGGCGGTGCAGGGCAAGGAGATTCGCATCAACTACATCACACAGGTGCGCGCCGAGCCGCCCGTGTTTGTCTTCTTCTGCAACCACCCGGAGCTGCTGCCGGACTCATACAAGCGCTTCCTGGAGAACGTGCTGCGCCAGCATTTCGATTTCGAGGGGGTCCCCATCTCCTTCCTCTTCCGGCGCAAGAACGTCCCCTACGAGCTGCGTCAGTAGCGCAGTTGCAGCCCCAGGTTGAGCGCGCGTGGCATGCCGGGTTCGGCAAACAGTGGGCGTCCGCGTGCGTCGCGGTCGGGGTTGATGTAGACAGAGCCGACGTGGCGCCGATTGAGCACGTTGCGCAGCTCGACCCAGGGCAGGAGCCCAACGTCCCCGAGGCGGAGCCCCTCGGTTGCGCGCACAGCCGTGGAGAGCAGCAGAGCTGCTGGCACGGTGACTGTGTTGGCATCATCGGCGTAGTAGGAGCTTGTGTGCTGCAGCTCTACCTCCCACCGCAGCGGCAAGCCTGTAGGGAGGGGCAGCCACAGTTGAGCACTCCCCAGCAGTTCGGGGACGCCAGCGATGGCATGACCGGAGTAGTCCACCACTCCCGAACGACCAAAGTAGCTGGAGTCGATCCGGTAGTGCGCGTAGCGGTACCTGCCGTAGGTCAGCGCCAGGCGCAGCGCCGCGCCCCAATCGGTAGATACGGTGAGCGCGGCTTCGGTGCCACTGCGGGTACTGTGGGCAGCGTTGACGTAGAAGCGCCCGCCACCGTACGGGACCAGCTCGTTGCGCACGAGGATGTGGAAGAGAGCCAGCTCCAGTTGCATTGCCAGGCGGAGAGGAGCAACACGGAGCAAGTGGCGGCTGCCCAGCTCCCAGGTCCAGGAGGACATGGGCTGGAGGTCGGGATTGATTCCCGCCGAGGCGTTCGTCGGGGGCGGGTCAACCTCATTGTAGGCAGGGACCTCCCATCCACTGCTGGCGTGGGCGTAGAGGCTGTGGGCATCGGAGAGGCGCACGTTGATACCGACGGCGGGAAGCCAGGTCTGGAAATCCTTCACCGCCGAACGTGAAGGAGCCAGCGCATCGATCAGGCGGTAGCGCAACCATTCTGCCCGTAACCCTGCCCACAGCCACAGCCGCTGCTCCAGCTCCAGAGCAGCGCGGACGAAGGCTCCTCCGTTGAACGCCGCTTCACGCTTGTTTGCGCGCAGCACGCTATCGCGCCCTCCGTCGGGGGCAAGCCCGTAGAAGAGAGCCGGTCCATCCTGCACGACGTAGTCCGCGCCGACGGCAAGGGAGGGATGCAGCTGCCCCCAGCTTGCGCGGTGCCAGGCAACCACGCTTGCGCCCGTTTGCACGCGGGAGAACTCCCGGTAGGTGCCTCGTTCGGAGCGCACAAGGAACTTCGGCTGAACGAACGCGGAGGCATTCACCTGCGTGGTGGGCGCTGGGGTATGCAGCAGCGTGAGGCTGATGCTGGCAAGGGTGTTCTCGCGGCGGGCGCGCTGCTGTGCGTAGGTGGCGTTGGCAGCAGTGGGATCCTGCTCGAAGGTCTCCCAGTCCAGCGGTCCTGGGATAAGGAACCGGTTCCGTGTGGCGCTGAGCGCAAGTTCGGCGCGCAGAGTGGGCGAAAGCGCTGTCTGCAGGGAGCTTCCCAGCCAGAGCCGTTCCCCTTCGCTGTGGCGCCGCCAGCCATCCGAGCGGGCGTACGTTGCCGTCAGCGCAAGCGTCGGGATTGGCAGCACCTGCAATGCCCCGCGCCGGTAGCCGAAGCTGCCAACGGCAAGGGTTGCCCGAATCGGGGCTGCATCTGGGAGTTCCATCGGGAGGGTGCGGAAGGAGAGAACTCCGCCGCTGGCATTGCCCCAGAGCAATGAGGTGTTGGAGCGGACGATCTCCGCCTGCTGCAAAGCCAGTGGCTCCAGAAGGTCCAACGCCGTGCGTCCATCGGGTTCGGTCAGCGGAACCCCATCGAGCAGGATGCGCACGCCCCGCGTGGTCCCGTTATTGGAGCGGTCTCCAGCCCCGCGTGCGCCGAACCCACGGATGACGATGCGCAGGTCGCTTGTCCCACCACGCGATTGCACAAAGACCCCGGGGATACCCTGCAGCAGCTCCTCCACGCTGTAGCTCCGTCGGGTAGCCCACTGCGGTGCCGAACGCAGCGTGATGGCATAGGGCAGAGCCGCGAGCTCCGTCGGTACCCGGTTGGCGATGACCCTGACCTCCTGCAGGGGATAGACCCGCAGCGTATCCGCATGGAGTGCCAATCCCCCACAGCAGCTCAGCACGAAGAGCATCCCGCGCGTGCACATCAGACAGCGGAATGGCTGTGCAACGGATGCAAAGATACGTCTCGGCGTGCGGGGGAGTCCTACGGGAGAGCTGAGGGAGCTTCGGAGAGCGTTTCTGGGCGGAGTGCTATTTTCGCCGGCGGAAGGTATCGCTGTGCAAGGAGGAAGCGATGGCGTACGTACAGGCACGCAAACCGTTGACGACATGGCTGCAGACGCTGCTGCACTACCGGTGGCATCCCGGGGCTGTGGCGTACGTGCTGCACCGCATCAGCGGGATTGCGCTATTGGGCTACCTCTTCGTGCACATCTCAACGCTGCGCGGATTGGTGCAAGGGGAGGCGTCCTTCAACGAGAAGATGCAGCTCTTCACGGCACCGATGTTCAAGCTTGCCGAGTGGCTGCTGTTTGCCTTTGTGCTGTTCCATGCCCTCAACGGTGTCCGGATTGCGCTGCTGGACCTCACACAGCGCGGCTCGCGCGTGCACATTGCGCTGCTGCGGTTGGTCTACGTTGTGGGAGCGCTGGCGATGCTGGGCATGGGCGTGCTCATCTTTTGGGACCCCTTCGGTGCATAAGCGCGGAGGTGTACGATGAAGCGCTGGTCGGCATTTGCGTGGTATTGGCAGCGGATCTCGGGGCTGCTGCTGGTCATCTTTACGATTGGGCACTACGTTACTGTGCACTGGAGTGAAGCCGCAGGGCATGAGTTCAGTTCCTCGGTTGCGCGCCTTTCCAACCCGTTGTGGCAGTTCTGGTACCTGGGCTTTGTGGTGCTGGGGCTGTGGCACGGTGTGCAGGGGGCGTACAACATCTTGCGCGACTTCAAACTGCCACGCGCTGTGCTGTTGGGCGCCATGGTGGTGCTGATTGGTGCAGCGCTCTACTTTGCCTACCTGGGCTTCGATACGGTGCTGACCGTGCACGAGTGGAAGCATCATCCGTAGAACAGCGGCGCAGAGAGCAATGCAGGAACACCGTGTGGATGTGGTCATCGTCGGCTCCGGTGGAGCGGGGCTTCGGGCAGCCGTGGAGATTACGCCTCCGTACACGTGCGCGGTGCTGAGCAAAGTGCATCCGCTGCGCTCGCACACCGGTGCGGCGCAGGGCGGTGTCTGTGCCGCCTTGGGCAACGAGGAGGAGGATTCCTGGGAGTGGCATGCCTACGATACGATCAAGGGCTCGGACTTCCTGGGCGACCAGGACGCCATCGAGCTGATGTGCCAGGATGCTATTCGGGCAATCATCGAGCTGGAGCACATGGGGATGCCCTTCTCGCGGCGTCCCGATGGCAGGATTGCCCAGCGCCGCTTCGGCGGGCATACGAAGCCGGAGAACCCCGCAGACCCCAACTCCCGACGTATCCCTGTGCGCCGAGCCTGCTACTCGGCGGACCGCACGGGGCATGCCATGCTGCACACGCTCTACGAGAACGCGCTCAAGAACAACGTGCGCTTCTTCTCGGAGTTCTTTGTCACCGATGTCATCGTGTACAACGGGAGCTGCCGCGGGGTCGTTGCCCTGGATATCCGCAGCGGGGAGCTGCATGTCTTCCACGCCAAGGCGGTGCTGTTTGCCACTGGCGGCTACGGGCGGGTCTACCAGGTGACCTCCAACGCGCACGCCGGCACGGGCGATGGAATGGCGGTGGTCTACCGGCGCGGAATTCCGCTGGAGGACATGGAGTTTGTGCAGTTCCATCCCACGGGGCTGTGGCGCTTAGGGGTGCTCATCTCGGAAGCAGCTCGCGGAGAGGGCGGAATCCTGCGCAATAAGCACGGCGAGCCCTTCATGGAGCGCTATGCGCCGACGGTCAAGGACCTGGCGCCGCGCGACCTGGTCAGCCGTGCCATCATCACAGAAATCCGCGAAGGGCGCGGCATCGAAGCCCGCGACGGAACCTTCTACGTTGGCTTGGATCTGACCCACCTTCCCGAACAGGTGCTGCGCGAAAAGCTGCCCGAAATCACCGGCTTTGCCCAGATGTACTTGGGTGTGGACCCCAGGCGCGAGTGGATCCCCGTGCAACCGACCGCGCACTACGCCATGGGCGGCATCCCAACGGATGTGGACGGGCGCGTTGTGCTCGATGCCAACAACACCGTGCTTCGCGGCATGTACGCCGCCGGAGAGGTGGCGTGTGTTTCCGTGCATGGGGCAAACCGGCTGGGGACGAACTCGCTGCTGGACCTCATCGTCTTCGGGCGCCGAGCCGGCAAAGCCATCATGGAGTACCTGCGCTCGGGTGCCGACTGGGAGGAGCTCCCCGCCGATGTGTTGGAGTTCTCGCGCGAGCGAATCGAACGGCTGCGCAGCGGCAGCGGGCAGGAACGTGTGGCACCGCTGCGCAAGGAGCTCCAGCGCTCGATGAGCGAATACGTTGGTGTGTTCCGTACCGAGCAGCAGTTGCTGCAGATGACCTCTATTCTGCAGGACCTGCGCCAGCGCTACCAGCGGCTGCGTCTGCAGGATACCGGACGTCAGTTCAACACGGAATTGGTGGAGGCGCTGGAGCTGGAGAATCTGCTCGATGTCGCCGAAGCCATTACCTACAGCGCACTCAACCGCCGCGAGAGCCGTGGTGCGCACGCGCGCGAGGACTACCCCAAGCGGGATGACCAGAACTGGCTCAAGCACACCCTCATCCGCAAGCGCGAGGGCGCCGAACCGGAGATCTTCTACAAGCCCGTGCGGATTACGCGTTACCAGCCCGTCGAGCGCACCTACTGAATCAGCGCTGCGCCGGTTTGGGCTCGGCGGCGAAGCAGTAAAACTCCGCCCACAAGCATTGCCGCAAGCGCAAACCACTGCGCCTGCGAAAGCCCCCAATAGGTGGGGTTGAGCCGGACGAACTCCACCAGGAAGCGCTCCAGCCCTGCCAGCACAAGGTAGAGCGCAAAGAGCTTCCCTTCGGGCATGCTGCGGCGCAGCCGCCACAGGAGCGCAAAGATCGCTCCGGCTGCGAGCGCCTCGTATATCGGGGTGGGGTGCACGGGGATATCCTCCGGTACAGGGCGACCGGGGAAGAGCTCTTCGTAGCGGCGGCGGAGTTCGGGGTTGAGCGCGCTGAGTGTGGGGACCGTCCCCTTGGGGTAGGTTACTGCCCAGGGGACATCGGTGGGGATGCCGTAATCCCCATCACCGGCGAGGTGGCAGCCGATGCGCCCAATGCCGTACGCCAGGATGAGCGCTGGAGCAATCGCATCGGCGATGCGCCACAACGGGAGCCGATGCCGCCAGATGTACCACAGGAACAGCGCCGCTGCCACGAGAAAGCCCCCGTGAAAGGTTAGCCCCGCGGGGCTGACAAGGGCTCCCAATGGGTCACCGCGCAGCTCTTCGGGGTGCTCCAGCAGATGGAAGAGCTTTGCCCCAACGAGCCCACCCACAAACGCCAGCAGCAGCAGCGACGAGGCGAGATCCTTCGGCTTGGGCAGCCCGCGCCGCCGAAATTCGGCAACCGAAATCCAATACGCCGTCAGAAACCCCAGCGCCACCATGGCGCCGAAGCTGTAGATGGTGATGGGTCCGATTTTGAACAGCACCGGCAGCATTGCGCTTACCCTGCGGAGGTGTCCAGCATGGCGTGCAGCATCGTGGCGGCTTCGCGGAAGCGCTGCTCCAGGTTGAGCGTAAACGCCGCCAGGTCTATCTGCTCCAGCTCGGGGAACTTCTCCGCAAGGAGCTTCCAACTGGGCTCCTCCGCAAGCACGACTTTGGAGATTCCTTCGCCGATGCCGGCACCCCAGACTTCGCACAGGAGGTCCGCGATGCGCGTGACGGCAGCCTGCGTTTGGAAGCGCTGGAGCATCTGCGGTGCCGAATGGAAGCGGATGACGCTGGGCAATGGCTCGGGCAGCTTCCAACGCTGGGCAAGCAGGTGTCCGGCTTCCTCGTGGGTCATGCCCATTATGGCGCGTTCGGCTTCCTGTTCGGGGACGCCGGAGAGGATCTGCTGCTCGAGCTCGCGGTACTGCGGCAGCGCCAGTTGAATCATCAGCAGCTTGCCTACATCGTGCAGCAGTGCGGCGGTGAAGACTTGGTCGGCAAGCGAGCGCTCCAACTGCTCAGCAAGCGCTCGGGCAACGAACGCCGTGCAGGTGGAATGCCACCAGAAGCGCTCCAGGTACGGCACCGCCTCGGGCTGGCTTTCGGCGAGCAGTTGGGAGAAGATGCTCACTGCGGTGGTGATCGAGGTGACAGCAAGGGTGCCCATGTAGACCAGCGCCTGAGGAATCGAGGTCACGGGGACCTTCAGCCCGTAGAGCGGGGAATTCACCACGCGCAGAATGCGAGCAGCAACGGCGGGCTCCCGCTCCACAATGCGGGCGATCTCGTTCCAATGCACCTGCTCGTGCTTGAGGAGCGTGTTGATGTGCTCGACGACTGTCGGCGGAGATACCAGCCAATCGGTGTCCTCAATGAGCTGGGCGAGGTTGACGGCGCTCATCGGCGGTGAGGAGAGCTTGTGGTACTTCCCACCAGTACTCGGGCTTTGCCGAGCGCAGGAGCAGTTCCTGCAGGGCAGCTTTGGGGTCTTTGCGCTCGAAGAGGATGGCGTGGACCTGCTCCACGATAGGCATCTCCACAGCAGCACGCCGGCTGAGTTCGTAAGCAGAGCGGGCGGTGGGGACCCCTTCGGCGACCATCGGAGTGGAAGCCAGGATGCGCTCCAGCGGCTCCCCGCGCGCCAGGCGCTCTCCAACGGCACGATTGCGGCTGTAACGGCTCATGCACGTTGCCACAAGGTCGCCCAACCCTGAAAGTCCGGCAAAGGTCTGCGGTTCAGCACCGTAGGCGATGCCCAGACGCTGGATCTCTGCCAATCCACGCGTGATGAGTGCTGCCTTGGTGTTGTCTCCAAAGCCCAGACCATCGGCAATGCCGGCGGCAATAGCAATGACGTTTTTGAGCGCTCCGCCCAGCTCCACCCCGACAACATCGCCGGAGGTGTAGACCCGGAAGCTCGGGCGTGTAAGAAGTTCTTGCACAGCGCGTGCCAGTTCTGCAGACTCCGACGCCACCACCACTGCCGTCGGCAGCTCGCGGATGACCTCCTCGGCATGGCTGGGTCCGCTCAGAATAGCGTACTCCTGGGCGGAGACATCCAGAAGTTCGCGCAGCAGCTCCGAAACGCGCAGGCACGTCCCCTGTTCGATGCCCTTGGCAACATTGACCACCGGCAGCGGGAAGCGGAGCCGGTACTGCTGGATTGCCGAACGCAGATGCTGCGTGGGGATCGCCAGGATCGTTAGCTCTGCGGCAGCCAGGTCGGCAGGGTCGGTCGTTGGCACAATCCTCTCGTGGAGCCGAATGCCCGGCAGGAAGGTGGAGTTTGTACGATGGCGGCGGATCTCCTCGGCACGCTCCGCCGAACGGCACCACAGCACAACCCGGTGCTCCTGTGCCAGGAGGTGCGCCAGCGTGGTTCCCCAACTCCCTGCGCCGACAACGGCAACGGTCATCGGTGTGGACGCTGTGTGAGCCGACGGATCCATCCCGGCAGCCAGAGCCGTTCAAACCGGTATTCCGTCCCGCGCCACAGCCGTTCGATGTTGCTGCGGTGGCGCAGGACAACGATGCCGCTCAGCACCAGGCTTCCGGCAAGCATCCACGGGAATTCCGAGCTCGGAAGCGCTCCGGCAACATACCGCAGCCCTATGCTGAGCGGTACCACCACGGCGGCAGCAAGGGAGCCCAACGAGACGTAGCCCGACACCAGCAGTGCCAGCGCAAACGCCCCGATACCGAAGAGAAGCTCCGTTGGAGCCAACACGAGCAATGCCCCGGCAGCGGTGTTGACCCCCTTACCGCCTTGGAAGTTTGCCCACGGCGACCAGCAGTGTCCGGCGGTGGCAGCAATTCCCGCCAGGAAGCCCACTCCCAGCGCAGGAGCCGAGGGCAACAGCTTGGGAAGAAGCCCCGCCGCGAGCGCTCCTTTCGCAATATCCACTGCCTGCACCAGCAATCCCCAGCGCCAGCCCAGCACACGGGCAGCGTTGGTGCTGCCGACGTTCCCGCTGCCGTGCTGGCGAATGTCGATGCCGAAGCGGCGAGCAATGAGCAGCGCCGTTGGAACCGAACCCAGGAGGTAGGCTCCCCCCACGAGCAGCACCAGTGCTACGGCTGTCGGCACGGCTGGAAGCGGATGAACTACTTCACATTTGCGCGGCTCGAAATTAGCAAACGCACCCGTGCTGCAAGCGCATTGCCTCAGGCGGAGTTCGAGGGGGTCCCAGGGGAGTGCTCCTCGGGCTCGTGGAGCCGGTAGCCAAAGCCGCGCACGGTTTGCAGGAGTGGCGGCATGCCCGGACGCTCGATCTTCTCGCGCAGCCGCTTGATGTAGACGTCCACGATGTTGGAATCGCCGCTGAAGGAGGGGTGCCAGACGTGCTGCAGAATCAGGGTCCGGCTGAGCGTTTGGTTCTTGTGGCGCATGAGGTACTCCAGCAGCGCGTACTCGCGCGGTGTGAGCGGAATCTCCTCCTTTCCGCGGTAGGCAACGCGGGCGCGGGTATCCAGCACAAGATCGCCGCATTGGAGTCGGACCGTGCGCTCGGGCGAGGAGCGGCGCAGCACCGAGCGCAGGCGCGCCACCAGCTCCTCGAAGTGGAAGGGCTTGGGCAGGTAGTCGTCAGCGCCCAAGTCCAGTCCCATGACGCGCTCCTCTGGAGTCCCGCGAGCCGTGAGCATAATGACCGGTGTGGTGTCGCCTCGGGCGCGGAGCTGGGCAAGGACGGCAAAGCCGTCCAGCTTCGGCAGCATGACATCCAGGATGATGGCATCGTAGGCGTTTTGCGATGCCAGCTCCAGCGCCGTTTCCCCGTCGTAGGCGATATCAACGCTGTAGCTCTCCTCCTCCAGCCCGTGCTTGAGGAAGGCGGCTAACTTGCGCTCGTCTTCGACGACCAGGATGCGCATCGGCACCCTTGTACAGCCATTGCGGCGCAAAATTACGCAGGTGCGTATGCCCTCAGCGGCGTACGAAGACGGGCAGCACCCAGCGCTGCTGAGCAGCTTCGATGAGGACGTAGTAAACCCCCGTGGGCACCGACGCGCCGTCGTAGGCAGTTCCATCCCAGAATTCGCAGTGGTATTGCCCGGCGGCGTGGAAGCGCCAGGGCACCAGCTCGCGCACAAGGTTGTTGGCAGCATCCAGGATGCGCACCCGTGCGGTGCCCGATTGCGTCAGGGCGTACACGATCTGGAGCCGCTCATCGGGCAACTTCAGCGGATTGGGCGCCAGCACCTGTAGCTGCAAGCCTCCCGGGAGCAACAGCACGGTGTCGGCACGGTAGCATCCCTGGCAGCAGAGCCGAACCAGCAGCGCAGTCTGCTGCTCGCGCACAGGGAGCTGCCAGCGGTACTGACCGGATCCAGCCCGAAGCTGCGCCAATTCCGTGAAGGTGGCGCCATCCTCGGAGTAGCCCAGCAGCACTTCCGGGCATGGGAGGCTATCCCACTGCAGCAGTAGTTCGGGACACACGGGCGTGATTTCGGCGCTGAAAGCGATGGGCAACCGACGCGCAACGCGCAGGAGCGTTCGCCCGAGGGCTGTGCGGAAGGTATCCGCATGCGCTGTCAGCCGGAGCTCCGCTGCAGGAAGCGGCTCCCAGCACGATGCCCGCGATGGGCACGGGAGAGGCACCCAAAGCGAGAAGGTGTCCGTGCCCGCAGGACGGACGACAGCGGAGAATTCCGGACGCTGGGGCACCCCAAGCTCTACGACCAGGCTATCGGCGCAGCGGCACAAGCCCTGCAGCAGCAGGCTATCGCCGACGGTGACGCTTGTATCTGCCGCCGGGCGGGATAGCTGCACCTGGGGGAACAGCACCTGGACAAGACCGCTGGAATCCCGCGCCTGAGCAAACGCGGTGCTCTGCAGCAGGAAGCGCCCGAGAGTGTCGGTAGCAAGATGGCGCATGGGCACGTCAAAGCGCACCGTATCGGCAGAGTTTGCAACGTAGCCAATGAGGCGGGCTTGCCCAGTGGCTCTGCCCACACGGTAGGGCTGAAACAGCAGCGCAAGGGTATCGTGCCCTCGCACGAAGTTTACCCACCGGAGGCGGAGCGTGTCGGTGATACACAGCGCTGTATCGGCTCGCGGGGAGAGCACGGCAAATGCCGGCAGCAGCGGGATTCCCACCGCGTACGTTGCGCCCCGGGTGCGCACGAGGAGGTCGCTTCGCCCATCTCCGTCAATGTCGGCGACGGCAACGGCGGTGATACGCTCGCCGGGGAAGCGGAAGCGGGCAACGGTATCAAATGGTGCGCCCAGCGCAAAGCGAGGATCGGAGTACGGGCGAAGGCGCCACAGTTGCAGCTCCTCGCCATCTGCCAGGAGGGCTTCGGCGCGTCCGTCGCCATCTACATCTGCCACGGCAGCCAGCCAGCCGCTGCAGGGCGCGCTGGCAATAGTATCGAATGGTGCCAGGAAGCTGCCTGGCGGACTCTGCTTGGGCACTTGGAGGTCCGTGCGGTAGCGCACCACGAGCAGCCGGGCACCGGTGACGGCTTGCTCCGGCGTATTCGGGCAGGCGACAATCTCCATGCCGGGGTTGTTGGGGTAGAAGGGCGGAGCGGAATTGCTCGCAGGCGCATCCATATCGCCGATGCCGATGCTCCAGAGATGCGCTCCCAGACCGGCAACCGCAGGGGATGCCGGCAGCTGCGGCGATGCCAGGGCTGACCCATTTGCATCGTAGAGGTGCAGTCGCGCCATGCCGTTCCCGCCGCTGTAGCCCTCGGCAAGCAGGATGAAGGGACGCTCGCTTTCTCCGCTGCCGGGGCGGAGCCGCACCCACAGTGGCAGCAGCACCGGACGGCGTCCCTCCGATGCCGATACAAGCTCCACCGGTGCAATTCCGCTGGCGGGCACATCCCCCTGGAGGTCCACGCCGATGAGGTAGCCAGCGGCGGCAGCGGTGCGCTGCCCCACTCGGTTGGTGACCGTATCCGGCAGTGTATCGGGCTGGAGCGGCAGCAGCATCCGCACGATACCGCCGGGCAGTTGCGTCAGCGCCGGGGGTTGGGCAAGGATGCGCGGTCCATAGAGCAGCCGCGCCGAGCGCTCATCGGGGAGATTGGCAACGGGATAGGTCGGGATGAGCGAATCGGAAGCAAACTGCACCACCCCACGCAGGAAGCCGGAGCCTGAGCGCGGGGCAAGGCTGGAGGCGATTCCGTAGACGAGCGTGCGCGCCCCCGCCCGCCGAGCGGCAAACGGAACGAGCGCAGCGGCAAGATTGGGACCGTACGGGCGCATATCCAGCACCAGTTGCCGCAGCAGCGCCAGTGTGTCGGCTCGGGCATCGTAGCCGACCAGGTAGGTGGCGACCGTACTATCGGGGCGACGGTGTTCGCTGCTCTGCACGGCGATGAGCGCGGGTTCGCTGCTATAGCCGCGCGGCAGTGGCGCAGTGGTGTCCATGACCGCGCAGACGTCCCACAGGAACGGTGGAAGTGCCAGACGTCCGGCAAGGCGTCCGCTCCCTTCCAGCACAACGAGCGTATCTCCGGCAACGCCGATGAGCTCGTTGGGTGCCCAGGGAAGCCCAGGGAGCAGAGGTCCGCGCGGGAGTACCTTGCCGACCAGCAGTGCGCCCTCGCCGGCAAGTGCCGGATGGCGCCACTTGATGCGGAAGGAATCCAGCGGCTGCGGCGCCGATGGCGTGGGTTGCGAACGCGTGCCCTCAGGCGTTCCCGATGGATACAGCCATTGCTGCGGGCTGGGCAGCAACGTCTGTCCAAAGAGCGCTGCCGTGCTCAAGCTCACCAGCAGAATGCACCGCATGGACGGACCGCAGGCTGTCACAGCAAAATTACGCACGCGCTTGCCCCACCCTGCGCGGGGCTGCTAATTTTGCACAACTACCGGCGTGCCACAGATGGACGTTCTGCAGCTTAGCGATCGGCTCCGCAAGCACATCCGTTCGTTGCACGAGCGCCAGGGGCGCGACCAGCACCAGGAGTTCCTTGCCGAAGGCGTCACGGTTTGCCGGGAGCTGCTGCGGAGCCGGCTCTACCACGCGCTCTTCGTGGTCGTGCGCAGAGGGGGCAATGAGGAGGCGTGGCGGCTGGCGCGGGAATTCGCCCAGCGCAATGTCCCCATCTACGCTGCCGAAGGGCGCCGCTTTGAGAGCCTCTTTGAAGTGCAGACGCCGCAGGATATCCTTGCGGTGGTGAGCTATCCGGAGCGGAGTGCGCCGCTGTCGGGGCAGCGTGTGGTCGTGCTCGACGGAGTGTCCGATCCAGGCAACTTGGGCACGATCATCCGCACGGCGGTGTGGTTCGATTGCCCCGATGTCGTGGTGTTGCCGGGGAGCGCCGACCCGTTCCAGCCCAAGGTGGTGCGCGCCAGCGCCGGGGCGATCTTCCACGCTGTTGTGCGGCGGGTGGAGGCAGCGGAGCCATTCCTGCGGCAGCTGCGTGCGCAGGGCTACCGGCTGCTGGGGGCACAACCGGATGCGCTCAACGAGCTCCCGGCACTCAAGATTCCGCAGCGGGCAGCGCTGGTGTTCGGCAGCGAAGCGCACGGACTCTCCACAGCCGTGCGGGCGCAGTGCGACCAGCTGTTCCGCATTCCGGGGAGCTCCGCGCTGGATTCGCTCAACGTTGCCGTTGCTGCGGCGCTGACGCTGTACCATTGCTGGCTCCAGCGAGCTCATGCGCCTGTTCACCCCAGGTCCGGTCACCGTCCCCGGTGAGGTACTCCAGCTCCTTGCGGAGCCGCCGCTGCCGCACCATTCGGCGCAGTTCCGGCAGCTTGTCTTTGCCATCCAGAGCCGGCTGCGGGAGCTGTTGGAGGCTGCCGAGCCCGTGCTCCTGCTGACCTGTTCGGGCACCGGGGCGTTGGAGGCGGTCGCCTCGGCACTTTGCCCGGAGGGGAGCCGTGCGCTTGCGTTGGTCAATGGGCGATTTTCGGCACGCTGCGCGGAGATTCTGCGGCGGTTGCGCGTGCAGGTGCACCGGCTGGAGGCTCCCTGGGGCGAGAGCATCTCCCCTGAGGCGCTGGAGCGGTATCTGGAGTCGCACCCGGGGATGGAGAGCGTCTGGATTGTGCACAGCGAGACCTCGACCGGAGTGCTGCAGCCGCTGCAGGAGCTCATCGGCGTTGTCCGCCGATACTGCCCCGATGCATTCGTGTGCGTGGATGCCATCACGAGCTTTGCCGTGCATCCGTGCCCGATGTCGTGGGGCATTGATGCGGTGGTGGTCTCCTCACAGAAGGCGCTGATGCTGCCTCCGGGGCTTGCTATCGTGGGGCTCAGTGCGCGTGCCTGGGAGCATGTGCTGCGCCACGATTCGCGCAGCCTGTACTTCGATTTGCGCCTTGCACGGGAGCGTGCCTCAGAGGGGTTGACCCTGTGGACCCCTGCGGTGTCGCTGGTGCGTGCCTTGGGGTATGTCCTGGAGCACTACTTCGCCGATGGGCTTGCGCCACACTGGGAGCGGCATGCTCGGAATGCCCGCGCCGTCCGGGCTGCGCTAGGGCAGCTTGGACTGCGGTGCTTTGGGCAATCGGGCTCGAACGCCTTGAGCGTTGTGGAGCTGCCGGAGCCGTTGCGCACACTGCCCGAAGAGCTTGCTGCTTGTGGCTTTGCAGTCGGGCGTGGGCAGGACGCCCTCGCCGGTCGGGTCATGCGGATCGGGCACATGGGCGCGTTGAGCGTGGGGGATGTCCTGGAGTTTCTCGTCGTACTGGAGGAGCTGGTGCGTCGGCACGGCGGAGGGGCCGAACCCGGTAGCGCCGTTGCCGCTGCTGCTGCGGTGTTCTCATCGTGAGAGGAGCACAGATGCCCTGGCGGCTGGTGCTGGCGACGAACAATCCGCACAAGGTCCGCGAGCTGCGCGAGATTGCCGAGCTCTATGCCCCCGGGCAGCTTGAGCTGCTACTGCCGGAGGAGCTCTCCCAGCCGTGGGAGGGGATCGAGGAAGTTGGGGCAACGCTGGAGGAGAACGCCTATTTGAAGGCAACGGCGCTGTTTGAGCGGCTCTGGGTGCCCGTTGTTGCCGATGATACGGGGCTGGAGATCGAAGCGCTGGGCGGGTTGCCCGGGGTGCGCTCGGCGCGCTTTGTGGGCAGCGATGCGGAAAATCGCCGAGCCGTGCTGGAGCTGCTGCAGGATGTCCCGCCCGAGCGGCGGCGAGCACGCTTCCGCACGGTGCTGTGCTACCGTGACCATCTGCGTGCCCTGTTCGTGGAGGGGATCTGCGAGGGCTGGATTGCACTGCAGGAGCGTGGTGAACACGGCTTTGGGTACGACCCCATCTTCATCCCCGAAGGCTCCGAGCAGACCTTTGCCGAGATGGCACCGCAGGAGAAGAACCGCATCAGCCATCGAGCCCGCGCGCTCCGTGCGCTCATTGCTGAGCTGCGCCGCCTGGAGGAGGAGCCAGCAGAGCCGTCCTCCGAGCAGCAGCCCACGCTGCTTCCCCGCGAGCACCTTGCGCTCCTTGTGCGGTCGTGCGCGGCATTGGCACGGGCGCGGCTGGAGCGCGTGGAGCAACTGCTGCACCAGGGGCTGGCGGCGGGGATTGCTCCCGAGCTCTTCTACGAGGCGTTTCTGCAGGGGCTGCTCTTCGCCGGCGTTCCGGCGGCAATCGAGGGGACGCAGTACCTGCAGAGGGTCTGTGCCCAGCACGGGCGCTCTTGGACACCGCCGGGGTCGGGTCCCGCTGCGGCGGACGCTGTGCACGGTGAGCGGCTCTTTGAGCGGGTCTACGGGGAGCACACCGAGCGGGTGCGTGCGCGCATTCGGGCAGCCTCGCCGGAGCTGGAGCAGTGGATCCTTTCCCGTGCGTACGGGGAGATCCTGGCGCGTCCGGGCTTGCCGCTGCTTGAGCGCGAATTCTGTGCTATCGCCATGCTGGCAGCAGCCCAATGGTGGCGCCAGCTTCGGGCACACCTCTCCGCAGTGCGCCGCTGGGGTGTTTCGCGGCAGCAGTGCCGCTGGGTGCTCGAACAGCTTGCCGAGGAGCTCCCGCCCGAACAACGGCAATGGCTCTGGCAGGAGTGGCACCTGGTGGACTGAAGTACGCCAGCGCCGCTTGGCTCGTCTACCGCAGCGAAATCACCGGTGAACCCATAGCGCATGGGCAACGGAGCACAGCAGCAGAAGCTGCTCGCAGCAGCACCGGAACAGCCTCTGGCAGAGCGCTTGCGCCCCAGGAGCTTTGAGGAGGTGCTCGGACAGGAGCATCTGGTGGGTCCTCACGGGGTCTTCCGCAGCTTCCTGCGGCAGGGGACCTTCCCTTCGGTCATCCTGTGGGGACCACCGGGGACGGGCAAGACCACGATTGCGCGCCTCATCGGCGAGGCATTGCGGGCGGAGTGGCTCGAACTCGCTGGAACGGAGGTCGGTGTTGCTGCACTCCGTACCCTCCTGCGCCGAGCCCAATTGGTGCGGACTCGCGGGAGGGCGGTCGTGCTCTTCATTGACGAGATCCACCGCTGCACCCGCCCGCAGCAGGATGCACTGCTGAAAGCCCTGGAGGAGGGCACGGTGACGCTGATTGGCACCACAACCGAGCCGCCGGGCTTTGTGCTCTCGCCGGCGCTACTGTCGCGCTGCCGGGTCTATCAGCTCCGGGCGCTTCAGGAGGAGCACCTGCGGCAGCTCTTGCAGCGAGCGCTCGAGTGGCTGCGCACTCAGGAGGGCATCCGGGTGCGTTTGGAAGCGGAAGCGGAGTTGCTGCGGCTCTCCGGTGCCGATGCCCGAGTGCTGCTATCGCTGCTGGAGGCAGCCCTATCGGTAGCGGAGCGCTCCGAGGAGGGCGAGTACTGCATCCGAGCGCAGACGCTGCAGGCGGTCGTGGCGCAAGCACTGCCGCAGTACGATGCTCATGGGCAGCGCCATTACGACGTGGTGTCGGCGTTTATCAAGTCCGTCCGCGGTTCCGACCCTGACGCCGCGCTCCTCTGGCTGGCGGTTATGCTGGAGGGCGGGGAGGACCCGCGCTTCATCGCCCGTAGGCTGATTCTGCTGGCAAGCGAGGATATTGGCAATGCCGACCCGCATGCGCTGCCCCTGGCAGTGGCAGCACTGCAAGCGGTGGAGCGCATCGGCATGCCAGAGGCGCGCATCGTCCTGGCGCAGGTGACGGCGTATCTGGCGTGCTGCCCGAAATCGAACGCTGCCTACCGTGCCATCGAAGCCGCAATTGCGGATGTCCGCTCCGGGATTGGGACGACGGTCCCCTTGCATCTCCGCAACGCGGCAACGCCGTTCCTGGCGCAGTTGGGCTATGGGCAGGGCTACCAGTATCCTCACGATGCGCCCGAACACTTCGTGCCGCAGCAGTACTTCCCCGAGGGCGTTGCTGCGCGGGTGTACTATATGCCCACCGAGCAGGGTGCAGAGGCGGTGCTTCGGGAGCGGCTGCGGCAATGGTGGGCAGAGCGCTACGGCAAAGGGGGGCAGCGGAACCCGTGAAGCGCTGCTTCGGAAACGCTTCGGCACGCAGTGGTGCGCCGTTGCCGGCGGGATGCGGCTCTTGCCCGACCGAAGCCATCCCAGCGGTGCTCTACGGCAGCCAGGTCCAGCGCAGCTCGGCTTGCAGATGCGTGGTGGAGACCAACTGCAGACCGTAGGTGCGGCGCAGGATCGGTAGGGTCGCCGAAAGCTGCAGGGCAAACGGCTCCCGCTGCAAGGTCAGCGTTGGGCGTAGCTCCAGGTGTTTGCCTCCGCTTGCCGGGAGCATCTGCCCGTTGAGCTCATCCGGCTCTGTCTGGCGCCACTGCAGGGCAAGAGCAGGAAGCACGCCGGGGATGGGGCAATCCAGCCACGCAAGGGTTCCTGAAAGCTGCAGTTCGCTCCCGTTGCGGAAGCCGAACTCATCCGCCGTTGGAAAGCGCACAAGGAGCGAGGCTGTGGCGCCGGCAAGCCCATCGGCAAGGAGGCTCGAGCCCCACAGCCACAGGAGCAGCTCCCAGGTGCCCGTACCCGGCTGGACATCCCGCGGGAGCTGAACGCCATCGGCTTCGCGATGGGAGTCCCCAGTGGGGAATTTCACGCCAGCACCGGCGGAGAGCGCCTGCTCCCCAAGCGGCAGCGGGACGGAGTACTTGACCAGGGCGAACGCATCACCGATACCACTTGCCCGGTAACGATAGGGCTCTGGCTGCTGCAGACGCCGCTCCTTGACAACGAAGGGGAGCGCCAGCAGGAGCGCCACTCGGGGCAGTGCGGTGTACTCTGCTTCCAGCGCGAACGTATGCCCGTACGCTGTGCGGGCAAGTGGGTCCGCTGCCGGTGCACTCCCGTTGTACGAGCGCCCGAAGGCGATGTACTGGTACCGCGCACCCAGGGTCAGTGTCCCCACTGCATTGACACCGCGTTCGGTGCCGCCGAGCGCAATTGTGGGGACGCCGCAGCAGCTCTGTGCCGCTCCGCGCAATGCAAGCAACGGTAGTGCTACAGCTGCTGCGCACCCCAGCCTACGGAGAGACCACCACATGGGCAGTGTCGTAAGCAACTCCGCCGCGTCCGTCCTGCACAATGACGGTGATCGTGTTGGTCAGCCCGCCGCAGCACGGTGCGGCGATGTAGCGGACTCTGCTGCCATCCCCCATCGGGAGCAGGTCGCCCGCAGAGGCGCTCCAACGGTACTGCAGTGGGTCGCCGTCGGGATCGCGGGCGTAGCACGTCACCGTTGCACTCTCGCCGACCCGCAGCAGCGGAGGAGCAACGATGAGGCTGTCAATCACGGGGGCGCGATTGTCCGGTGCGCTCGGCGCGTTCGAGCCGGTGCATCCGCTGAGGAGCGCAACCACAGCGAGCGTTGCAAGCGTTTGCTTCATGGGCGGTAGCAGGCTACAGAACGTGCGCAAATTTACATCGAAGCACGTACGCGGCTCCCAAGCGGTGGAGCTGCGCTCGTTTCCAGCGCACTGCAGTGAGCTTTTCCCCATGCGCTTTGCACCCAGCGGCATACCTCTGCCTTCGGCTGCGCAATCCGTAGCTCCAGCAGCTCCCGAATTTCTTGCAAGGAAAATCCCAGCTCCCGCGCCATCCGGATAAAGCGCAGGCGCCGGAGTGTTTCCACATCGTAGAGTCGGTAGCCCGACTTTGTCCGCCCTACGGGAAAGACGAGCCCTAAGCGTTCGTAAAACCGAAGTGCTTCGGGGCTGAGCCCTTCGCGTTCTGCAACTTCACCGATGGAGACGCATGCCGTACGCACTTTTGCCCTCCTGTACACTCAAGCCGGATACCCACCGTGGGCTAAACACGAGAGGGCTCCAGTCCGCACCGACTCTGCTGCGACGCCCTGGCATCCGTGGGAACACTTGCTGCAATTGCCCCGCTACCTGCAGTACGTGAGGATGCGCTCTTCCAGTGCGTTGTTTTGAAAGGGCACAGCGGCGCTGTGTGCCCTATGGGGTGCTATGCCCCGCGGCATCCCCTTGTGAGCAGACCTGTGTGCTGCGGGGCTTTGTTGTATTTTTGCTGCTGCACCGGCATGGGTTCTGCATGCGGGTTGATGTGCGGCTGAGTCCGGCGGACTTCCCTGTGGAGTATCCCCGTGAGGTGCTCATCGTGCTCATTGACGTCCTGCGGACCAGCACGACCTTCTGTGTTGGGCTGATGCATGGGGCGCGGGGGTTCATCCCGTGCAGCGATGCGCAGGAGGCGCTGCGCCGTGCGGCGCTGCTCAATGGCAGTGCGGTGTTGGCAGGGGAGTACCTGGGGGAGCCGCTGCCAGGCTTTGCGCTGGAGAACTCGCCGGAGGAGTATACCGAGGAGCGCGTTTGGGGCAAGCTCATCGTGTTTACCTCGACCAATGGGGCACCGCTGCTACGCCGTCTGCCCGATGGGGTTGCTCCGAGGACGGTTGTGGCGGGGATGGTCAACTGCGGAGAGCTGGTGGCACGGTGTCGGCAGCATCCGGTGGAGCAGCTCCTGCTGCTGTGCGCCGGGCATCGTGGGGAGCTTGCCTACGAGGATGTGCTCGGTGCCGGCGCCATCGTCGCGCGGGTTGTTGCTGAAATCCCTTCAGCGGAGCTGACCGACCGGGCGTACGTTGCGTGGGCGGTGTACCGCGATGCAGCCCCGGCGTTGTTGCCGGCGGTGCTTCAGCGCAGCAGCCATGCTCGGCGATTGCATGCCCGGGGACGCTTGCGCGATATCGAGCGTGCGCTGCAGGAGGACTCCGCTCCCGTGCTCCCGTGGTGGTTCCAGGGCATGGTTGTGCCCTGGACTGCAGAGCCGTGACCGGTGCGGAGGAGATGTGCAGCAGGAAGGGGAAGTGGCTATGGCGACAGCGTTCGCGAACTCCAGCCCTGCGGGCGGGCGGCGGCGCCAGCGAGTGTCGGCGGAGCTGCAGCGGCAGCGTCGCCTGATTGGGGTGTTGCTGGCGCTCAACGCCGTGCTGCTTGCGTTGGCGCTGCTCTCGTACACTCCTCACGACGAAGCCTTCGCCTACTTGGACTGGGGGGATATCGTGGGGCTCCTGCGCGGCGAACCGGAACTGCGGCTGCGGATGGAGTCCATCCAGAACTGGCTGGGGCTGGTGGGTGCGGTGCTTGCGCATACGTTCTACGTCAAGCTCATCGGCTATGCGGCGCTGGTGGTGCCGGCGCTGCTGGGGTGGTGGGCGTACAGTCTGCTCCGCCGGCAGCACATTTCGCCGGTGCAGTGGCGCCAGAGTGCGCTCTGGCTTGCCCTGGCGGTGGCGTGGTCGGTGCTGATGGGCACACTGCGCGGTATCCCGTTCCTTGCAGAGCTGCCGCTGGAGTGGAGCGGGATGACAGGGGCATTCTTGGCGTCCCTACTGCGGCAGCTCTTGGGGGTGGTTGGTTCGGTCCTGGTTGCGGCAGTTGCCACTGTTGCCATCGCGGTGGTGAGCATCCCGCTGCCGTGGGCTCGGCTGGCGATGCGGCTGCGGTTGCTGTGGGCGCGGCTGCGGCTGCAGTGGCGCCGGAGTCGGCAACGTCGGAGCACAGCCTCGGAAGCGGAAGCAGCGGTGGAGACAACCGAAGAGCCAATTGAACCGGCGCGGATTCTGCAGCGAGCGGCTCCAGAGCCAGTCATTCGCCGTCCCGAACCCGCTGTGGCGCCTGCTGCAGCGGTGCCCTCGGTGCGCTCGGAGCGGCAGGAGCCGCCGCCGACGCCCTCCGCTGCCGAACGCCCCGGTGGACAAACTCCGCCAAAGCCGGCGCCGCAGATGCCCACGGCGCCCTACGTCCCGCCATCGCCGGAGCTGCTGCTGCCGGACACGGACGCACCCGAAATCTCCGAAGAGGAGCTGCGCCAGAATGCCCGTCTGCTGCAGGAGAAGCTGGAGACCTTCCGCATCGGCATCGAAAACCTCACGGTCACGCCCGGTCCCGTCGTTACGCAGTACGAGTTCGTGCCCGCCGCCGGCGTCAAGATTAGCCAAATCGAAAGCCTCGCCGATGACATTGCCCTGGCGCTCAAGGCTCCTGGCGTGCGCATCATCGCTCCGGTGCCCGGGCGCGGGACCGTTGCCGTAGAGATCCCCAACCAGCGGCGGGCATTGGTGCGCTTCCGCAGCATCGTGGAGGCGCCGCAGTTCTGGAATCCCGACCTGCAGCTCCCGCTGGGGCTGGGCAAGACGATTGCCGGGGAGGTGTACTGCGCCGACCTGACGCGGATGCCGCACCTGCTGATTGCCGGGGCAACGGGATCGGGCAAAAGCGTTGGCATCCACGCAATGGTGCTCTCGCTGCTCTACCGAATGCAGCCTTCGGAGCTGAAGCTGGTGCTCATTGACCCGAAGAAGGTGGAGCTGGCACCCTACGCGGTGCTGGAGGAGCATTTCCTGGCGGTTGCTCCCGATGTGGGCGAGCCGATTGTGACCACGCCCTCGGCAGCGGTGCTCGTGCTCAAGTCGGTGGAGCTGGAGATGGAGCGGCGCTACGACATGCTGGCGCAGTTGGGGCAGCGCAACATCGCCGAGTACAACCGGCGGGTGCGCGAAGGCAGGTTGGGAGCAGAGGCAGTGCCGCTGCCGTACCTGGTGGTGGTCATTGATGAGCTGGCGGACCTGATGCTCACCGCCGGGCGGGCAGCCGAGGAGCCGATCACACGGCTGGCGCAGTTGGCGCGTGCGGTGGGCATCCATCTCATCGTAGCAACGCAGCGCCCCTCGGTGGATGTGCTCACCGGGCTAATCAAGGCGAACTTCCCGGCGCGGATCGCCTACCAGGTGGCTTCGCGCGTGGATTCGCGCGTGATTCTGGACATGGCGGGTGCAGAGCAGTTGCTCGGTAGCGGGGATATGCTCTTCCTGCCCGGAGGGGTGCCCAAACCGATTCGCCTGCAGAATGCGTACGTGAGCTTGGAGGAGGTCGAAGCCGTCTGCCAGCACATCGCCGCGCAACCCGGCACTGGGCAGCCCTACGTCTTGCCCTCGCTCAGCGAGCAGGGCGAACGGGAGGGGAGCGACGGTGGGGGGCGCGACCCGCTCTTTGCCGAGGCGGCGCGGCTGGTTGTGCGCCATCAGCAGGGGTCGGTCTCGTTGCTGCAGCGTCGGCTCAAGATTGGCTATTCGCGGGCAGCCCGCATCATGGATGAGCTGGAGGCTGCCGGCATCGTCGGACCGCCCGATGGCAGCCGCGCTCGGCAGGTTCTGGTGGGCAGCGAAGCGGAGCTGGAGCGGTTGCTATCCTCGGTGTAGGCGCTTGGCTTTGCATTTTTGCACCCTTGGCACGTGGAGTCATTGACCGAAGCAACGGTGCTGCAGCGCTTACGGGTTGAGCAGATCGCGCTCATCGAGCACATCGAGCTGGAGTTTGAGCCTGGGCTCAATGTCATCACCGGAGAGACCGGCGCCGGGAAGTCGCTTCTGGTGGACTCCCTCCAGCTCGCCCTGGGAGAGCGTGCCGGAGCAGAGCTTCTGCGCGAGGGCGCAGAGCGTGCGGTCGTGGAGGCGCTCTTCCGCATTGATGCTGCTCCGGCACTGCGGGCGCTCCTGGCACAGCACGGCTATGAGCTCCCAGGCGATGAGCTGCTGCTGCGGCGCGAATTGCATCGCCGAGGAAGCTCCCGCTGCTTCCTCAACGATTCCCCGGCTCCGCTTGCCCTGGTGCGCCAGCTCGGGGAGATGTTGGTAGACTTCCACGGACAGCACGAGCAGCAATCCTTGCTGCGGGTGGAGACGCACGGACGGCTGCTGGACAACGCCGGAGGCTTGGAGGCGCTGCGGCACGATTACGAACGCGTCCACGCCGAGCTGCGCCGCACGGTGGAGCAGCTCCAATCCCTGCAGGCACAGCGGCACGAGCTGGAGCAGCAGCGCGAATGGCTCCGCTTCCAACTGCGCGAGCTTGCCGAGCTCAATCCCCAGCCGGGCGAGGAGGAGGAGCTCGATGCCCAACTCCGCCGCATCGAGCACGCAGAGCGGCTCTACGCGCTGAGTATGCAGTTGCACGAGCTGCTCTACGGCGGAAGCGATGCCGTGCGCGATCGGCTCATCCGCGCTCGGAACCTCCTGGAGGAGCTCTCGCGCATCGATGCGCAGTTTGCCCCCTACGTGGCAGAGTGCCATTCGTTGGTGGTGAGCGTGGAGGAGTTGGCGCGCTTTGTCCAGCGCTACAGTTCGGCGCTGGAGTTTGAGCCCGAGCAGTTGGAGCAGATTCGCCGTCGGCGAGCGCAGCTCCAGTTGCTGCGCAAGCGCTACGGTTCTATCGAAGCAGCGCTCGAGCAGAAGCAGCGTTGGGAGGAGCAACTGCGCTATGCCGAACACATCGAGGAGCATCTGCAGGAGCTGCAGCAGCGGCAGGAAGCGCTCCGTGAGGAGCTTGCCCGCTGCGCCCAACGGCTGCACGCTAAGCGCGTTGCCGTCGCGCGGAAGCTGGAGCGCGCCGTCGAACAGTTTCTTGCGCAATTGGGCATCCCCTATAGCCAGTTCCGCGTGAGCATCGAGCAGGAGGATGCTGCCCCCCAGGATCCGCTCTGGGTGGAGTTCAACGGGCGACGCTGCCGTGCATTTGCCGACGGAGTGGACCGGGTGGAGTTCCTCATCACAACCAATCGGGGCGAATCGCCGCGTCCGCTGGTGCGTGTTGCCTCGGGTGGGGAGATCTCGCGCATCATGCTGGCGCTCAAGAGCATTTTGGCGAAAGCCGACCGCTTGCCGCTGCTGGTCTTCGACGAGATCGATGCCGGAATCAGCGGGCGGATTGCGCAGCGCGTAGGGCAAGCGCTGAAGGCGTTGGCGCAGTACCACCAGGTGCTCGTCATCACGCATCTGCCACAGATTGCCGCCTGCGGCGATGTGCACATCCTTGTGGAGAAGTACGAGCGCGAGGGACGGACCCTTGTCCAAGCCCGCCGGCTGGGCAGCGAGGAGCGCCTCTACGAGATCGCCCGCCTCCTCAGCGGTGAGCGCGTCAGCCCCAGTGCGCTGCAGGCAGCCCAGCAACTTCTGCAGGAAGCCCTTCAGTAGAACCAGCCCGACGGTGCAGCGTGAGTGTGCCGTACAACTTCACCTACCTTTCGCGCGAGGAGCTCATCGAGCGGCTGCAGGGGAAGGTCGATCCAGTCGAGCTCAACCGCATCCTGAGCGCCTACGATGTTGCCGCCAGCGTACACGAGCTCCAACTGCGCCGCGACGGGAGCCCGTACTTCTACCATGTCACGCGCGTGTGCAAGATTCTCATCGACGAGCTTGGCGTCACCGACCCCGATGTCCTCATCGCAGCGCTGCTGCACGATGTGCTGGAGGATTCCGAGGTGCTCTCGCGCGAGGTGCTCGAGTACAACTTCGGTCCCTACGTTGCCTACCTGGTGGAGACGCTCACCAAGGATTTGCGGGCGCATGAGCTCGACCCCGATGCCGTGGACCTGGAGCATGTGGAGCGGTTACGGAAAGCACCGCCGGAGTGCCTGATGATTCGTCTGGCGACGCGCCTGGATAACTTCCGCTGTCTGGGGTACGACCTCAAGCGCAATCCGCTGCGCTACATCCAGCAGACTTCGGAGCGGTATCTCCCGCTGGCGGAGCAATCCTCCGACCCACGGCTGCGCTATCTTGCCGAAGCGCTCAAGCGCGAGCGTAACAAGTTCCTCGGGTAGGGGTTACTGCCGATGACGCGGCGACGGTGGCTTGCGATGGTCGGTACAGGGATGCTCGGAAGCGGGCTGCTTCCGGGGGCGCTCTCATCGCGCGGGTGGGCGCGGTCGGCGCATACTCCGGGCTGCGAAGGGACGGACCCCGAGGGAATCCCCGTGCTTATTCCGCCGGGGCTGCGTCCGGGTGCACTTGTTGCTATCACGGCACCGGCAAGCCCGGTGCGCCCTTCGGAGCTGAGTGCGGTCACGGCGCTGCTGCGGCGCTGGGGCTACCGCGTACGGCTTGCCCGTACGGTGACCGCCGGAGGCAGATACCTTGCTGCGCCAGACCAGGAGCGCGCCCAGGAACTCATGGAGCTCGTTGCTGACCCGACGGTGGATGCCATCCTCTGCGCCCGTGGAGGATACGGCACGTTGCGCATGCTGCCCTATCTGGACTGGGAGCTCTTCCGGCGCTTTCCTAAGCCCATCATCGGCTTCAGCGACATTACGGCGCTGCTGCTTGCGCTCTACAGCCGTGCCCGGGTGGTGACCTATCACGGACCGGTTGCCACTTCGCGCTTCGACCCCTTCACCGCCGAATGGTTCCGCCGCACGCTTGCCCTGCCGGAGGCGCTCCAGCCATGGCGCTTGAGCAATCCGCAGTGGCGTGTGCTCGCCCCGGGGCGTGCCACCGGCGTGCTCGTCGGAGGGAATCTGAGCCTACTGGTGGCAACTCTGGGCACCCCGTACGAGGTGGATCTGCGCGGCGCCGTGCTGTTCTTGGAGGATGTGGGCGAGGAGCCCTACCGAGTTGACCGCATGCTCATGCAGCTTGCGCTCGCCGGCAAGTTGCAGCAGTGCGCGGCGGTGCTACTGGGGCGCTTCCGTGCTCCGTGGGGGCGATTCCCATCGGGCATGATCGGATGGCAGCCGCCGGTGGAGCAGATCTTCCGTGACTACCTTGCCCCGCTGAACATCCCCGTGCTTGCGGGGCTGCCCATCGGGCATGTACTGCAGAAGCTGACCTTGCCTATTGGCGTGCGGGCATTGGTGGACGCCGATGCGCGCACTATCGCCCTATGTAGTCCGTCTGTCAACGGCGAACGATCGCGGGAAGGGTCATGAAGCGTGTTGCTATCCCTGTGCTTGCCTTGTTTGCTGTGGTCGGAGCCCGGGCGCAGAGCTTCTCCGTCTACGGCATTGATGCAACGAACTTCCCACAGATGAAGGCAAACTTCATCGCGCTGGACGTCAACGGGCAGCCGTATCCAAACATCAGCCGCGCGGATTTCCGCGTCCTGGATAACGGCGTCGTCGTTGACCCGACCGTCAGCGTGGGCTGTACGACGCTGACGGGGCAGCCCGAATTCAGTGCGGTCCTGGTGTTGGACCGCAGCAACTCGATGCGGGATAGCGTCGGAGGTGGGGAGACGCGCTGGGACTGGGTCAAGCACGCTGCCAAGACCTTTGTCAATTCGGTCAACTTCGTCGGGCGGACGGCGGTTGCCGTCGTCGCCTTCGATGCCGATGCCGAGCTGATTGTGCCCTTCACAAACCGCGCCATCGATCTCATCGTTGGCATCGACACGTTGCAGCCGCGTGGGGGGACGCGCTACGATCCACCGTTCCTGAAGACTGGTGTTGGGGCACTGCCACTGTTGGCGACGCGTCCACCGGATCTACGCCGCTTCGTTATCTTCCTGACCGACGGGCAGCCGAATGTCCCGCCGCAGACGGATACCATCATTGCACGTGCTCGGACGGTTGGGGCAATTGTCTACGCCATCACCGTCAGCATGCCGATGAACCCGGACCTGGAGCGGATTGCGCGCGCCACCGGTGGTAAGAGCTTTGCCGCCTACACCAAAGCGGAGCTGGAGAGCATCTACCGACAGATTGCGCTGGAGGCGCAGAGCCGCCAGGTGTGCGAATTGTACTGGACCGCCCCCTACGGATGCACCGAGCTGAGCCGTTACCGCACGCTGCAGGTGACCTTCCTGCGCACCAATGCGGCGGTGACCACCGGCTACACTGCGCCGGACAACAGTGTGGCGCGGATGCAGGCGCCTTCGCTGGTCTACTTCGGCAACCCTGACCCTGGGACAACAGTGGTGCAGGATATCACCGTGCGACCGCTGGTGGCGCCGCTCCGGGTGGATAGCGTGAGTGTGCGCCCGGGGCAGTACTACAGAGTGCTCCAGGTGACACCACAGCCGCCTGCGGTGGTGCCGGTCGGGCAAGACCTGACCATACGCGTGGAGTTTCGGCAGGGTCCCGCACGCGCCTATCGGCAGGCAACGCTGCTGGTGCACGGGGAGCCGTGCGGACCGCAGATCCCGCTGGTGGGGGGACCGGGGCGGGTCTTCCTGATAGCGCCGCGCGGTGGAGAGGTGATCTCGCAGTGCGATACCGTGCTCATCCTCTGGGCGGGAGTAGAGCCCACGCAGGGGGTGGACCTGGCGTATAGCACGGATGAGGGGCGCACCTGGCGCACCATCGCCACCGGGGCACGGGGGCTCTCCTACCGGTGGGTGCCGCCCGCACCGGGACGCTATCGGGTGCGCGTCTCCGCTGCGTCGCAGCGCTTCTGGGCATGGGCAATACCGGTTGGAGGGAAGCAGGACGACCGCGTCACCAGCGTTGCCGTCACGCCGGACGGAGCCTACCTCTACGTGGTGGGCTCCTTTGAGGACACACTGCGCTGGGGCAATTCCGTACTGGTGAGCCGAGGCTTCAAGGACGCCTTCGTGGCAAAGCTGGATGCTGAGGGCAATCTGGTTTGGCTCTTCCGCATCGGAGGTGCGCTCACCGACGAGGCAACCGGTGTAGCGGTAGACAACAACGGGCATGCTTACGTGAGCGGCTACTTCGAAAGCCCTCAGTGCTACATCGGCGACACGCAGTTTCTGAGCCTGGGGAATTCGCTCGATACGACCAACGCCTTCCTCATCAGCTTTGACGGGACGGCGCAAACCCCAACGGTCCGCTGGGTCGTGCGCATCGGGGGGATCCCGGTCAATAGCGGGCGCGCCTTCGGCGACCGCGTAGCCGTGCGTAACGATAGCGTCTTCATCGAGGGGCGCTTCCGCCGCCTGATAGAGTTCGGTGTGGGTCCCAACGGCAATCAGATTCGGCTGACCAGCCCCAGCCCGAACTTCTACTCCACCTTCACCGGCTGGTATCGCACGGGCGGAGCTGCACTGGGGGCGATGATTGGGCAGTTCACGCCACGCCCCACTTACAGCAGCACAACGGTGCAGGATGCCTACGGCAACCGCTACGAGGGCGGGGAGTTCAGTGGGAGCCTGGCATCGGGCACGATTATTATCCGCAGCGCCGGGGGCAGGGATGGCTACGTGCGCAAGGAAGCCTTTGTCCCCGCAAGCTCGGACGCAAGCGACACCAGCTTCACCGTTGCTGCACCGCAGTTGAGCTTGCCTGCAATCCGGGCATACATCGGAGCCACGCCGGTAGGCACCTCAGTGGATAGCTCCCTGGGTCCGGTGCTGTGCAATCGGGGGAACTACCCCGTGCGCATCCTGCGGGCGTACTTTACGGGCAACAATCCAGCAGACTTTGAGCTGGTGCAGGTGCTCGACGGAAGAACGCTCCAGCCCGGCGAGTGCGCTTCGGTAGAGGTCCGCTTTGCCCCGAAGGCGGTGGGGAACCGCGACGCAGTGCTGGAGGTGCAGGGCGATTGCGGTCCGATCCCGCAGATGACGGTCTGGGGAGTGGGCTACCCGCCGTGCGAGGTGCGCACCGCCGATGTGAACTTCCCACGGGTGGGTGTGGGGCAGTTCCAGGTGCGCACGGCGTGCGTGCTGGAGAACCGAGGGACGCGGAGCCTCAGCGGCACGGTGCGCCTGGTGGGTCCGGACGCGGGCGACTTCCAGGTCACTCCCCTGGGCGGCTTCACGGTTGGAGCGGGGGAGTGCTTCACCGTGCAGGTGCGCTTTGCTCCGGGCGCTCCAGGTGTGCGGCAGGCGGCGTTGGAGTTCGACCTGGGAGCGGAGTGCCAGCCGCAGCGGGTGCAGCTCCTGGGCGAGGGTGCGGTTGCTGAGCTGCGGATAAGCTCTGTGGACTGGGGCAAGCGGCGGCTGCGCACGGATAATCCAGCAGAGCTGCTGCTGTGGAATCCCGACACCGTCTCAGGCGAAGTTGTGCAGCTCCGCCTGCAAGGAGCGGATGCCGCGCACTTCCGTCTGACTCCGCCGCAGCCCCCGCTGGTGCTGCAGCCCGGAGATACGGTGCGGCTCCCCGTTGCCTTCGTGCCGCAGCAGGAGGGCGAGCGGCGCGCTGTGGTGGAGGTTGTGCTCCGAGGCGCTCCCACGCCGCTTCAGGGCGAGCTCCGGGGCATCGGTGTGCTGCCGAAGATTGCGCTCCAGGGCTACCGATTTGCCCCAACGCCAGTTGGGCAGCGCTCGGCGGAGGTCGGAAGCCTCCGCATCCGCAACGTGGATACGCTGGCGGAGCTCTTCATCGCGCAGGTGCGCTACATCAGTGGGGAGACGGAGTTCCCGCCGGACCAACCCGCCTTCACCGCTGCGCAGGGAGCACGGCTGCAGCCCGGTGCAGAGCTGGCCATTCCGGTCTTCTTCCAGCCACAGGTGTCTGGGCAGCGCCGGGCGTTCGTCGAGGTGCTGAGCGATGCGGCGCCTGGACCCAACCCGAACCCTGTGGTCGCCGATACGGTGCTGCTCGAGGGCGATGGGCTTGCGGTCGGAGTGGACCGCCCCCTGGTGGATTTCGGCGGTGTGCTGACCTGCTCTGTGGCGGAGGATTCGCTCGTGCTGTTCAACGGTGCGGGGACGACTCCGCTGCGCATCACGGGCTACAGCGTCATCGCCGGCGATGCAACGGGATTTGAGCTTCTGCCCACCCCGCCCTTCGATGTTTCCCCGGGTGGGCAGGTACGGCTCACAGTGCGCTTTGCACCGACGCAGGTGCGACGCTACACCGTGCGGCTGCGCTTGGAGAACGACCAGCAATTGCCCATAGAGCTGGAGCTGCGGGGCGAGGGGCGGGAGCTGCGCATCGAGTTTGGACAGGGCGTGGTGGTCGAGCGCGCCCTCCCGGGCGTTGAGGTCATCGTCCCGCTGCGCGTGGTGCAGGAGGAGTGGGCAGGAGCTCTGCAGGGACCGGGGGACTCAGAGCTGTGCCTGCGGGTGCGCTATCCGGTGCAGTTCTTGGAGTTTCTGGGTGTGGCACGGGTGCAGACGAGCTCCCGGTGGGATTGGAGCTGGCAGGAGCTTGCCCCAGGTGTGCTGGAGTTCCGCGCCGTCGGGCTGGAGGGATGGACGCCGCTTGTGGCGCAACTCGATCTCCGCGTGCGCCCGTACCTGGCGCTGCCGCCGGAGCAGGAGCTTGTGCTGGAGCTGTGTTCGGCGCTTCCACGGTGCCTGCGACCGGAGATCCGCAATCCGCGCGTTCGGCTGGCGGATATCTGCTTCCTGAACGGACGCCTGGTGCGGTTGGTCGGGCAGAGCACCGTTGGTGCAGCCTTCCCCAACCCGGTCGAGCAGGGGCTGACGGTGACCATCCCCTACTGGACTCCGCAGCCGGCGGAGTTGGAGGTGGAGCTCTTCAACAGCATGGGGCAGTCCATCCGGCGCATCCACTACGGCAGTGTCCCAGCCGGGACGGGCGAACTGCGGCTCCCAACCGAAGGGCTGGGTGCGGGTCCGTACGCCTACCGTGTGCGCATCGGGACGGCTGTTGAGGTCGGAACGTTTGTTGTGCTCCCGTAGGCATGGAGACACCGCAGCCGGTGCAGATTCACGCCGAGGAGCAGTCCGGGAGCGCGGTATCCGACCCGATTCTGCAGGCAGCGCTGCAGGAGCTGGAGTTTCCGAAGGTCATCGAGCAGATCGCTGCGCTGTGCAGCTCGGAGCTGGGGCGGGAGTATATCCGCGCACTGGCACCGCGGGAGGACCTACCGTGGCTGCACGCCGAGCACGAGACCCTACAGGAGATGGTCGAGCTGCTCGAGCAGGGGCTTCCCTTCGGCTTGAGCAGCATTCCCGATGTGCGGCGGTCGCTGCGTAAATCCACGGTCGAAAACGCATTGCTGCTGCCGACGGAGTTGGTGGATATCCGCGAGCTGCTGGTGCTGTGCCGGAGTGTACGCCAGGAGCTCATTCGGCTGGAGCAGTTCCCGCACCTGCGGCAGTTGGGGCAGCAGCTCTACCAGAACCGGCTTCTGGAGCGGCACATCAACGATACGGTGGATGAGACCGGGGCGGTTCGCGATACGGCATCGCGGGAGCTGGCGCGCATTCGCGAGGAGATGCGTGCCGTTGCCGCGCGGCTTCGGTCGCGGCTGCGCACCATCCTGCGCCGCTTTGTCGAGGACGAGCTGGCAATGGATGAGTTCATCACCCAGCGCGAAGGGCGCTTCGTCGTGCCCATCCGGGTCGAGCACAAGCACCACATCCCCGGCATCATCCACGGGGTGTCGCAGACGGGGGCAACGGTCTTTCTGGAGCCAGCCGAGATCTTCGAGCTCAACAACGAGCTGGCGCTGCTTGCCGATGCCGAACGGCGCGAGATCGAACGCATTCTGCGGGTGCTCACCGCCGAGGTCGGCTCCTGCGCCCATGAGCTGCTGCACTCGGAGCAGTTGCTGGGCTACCTGGACAGCTTGCTGGCACGTGCGCGCTATGCACAGCGCTACGGCGGTCGCCGACCAGTCATTGGGGAGGGCGAGGAGATTGTGGTGCGCGATATCGTCCACCCCTTGCTGGCGGCGGCGCATGGGCGTGCGGCGGTGGTGCCACTCTCGCTGGAGTTCCGCGCCGGGTTGCGCGGGCATCTCATCTCCGGTCCCAATGCCGGTGGCAAGACCGTTGCGCTCAAGAGCGTGGGGCTGAATCTGCTGCTTGCCTTCAGCGGGATCTTCCCGCTGGGGGAATGCCGTACGCCGCTGCTGCGCATCATGACCGCCATCGGGGACCAGCAGTCCATCGAGCAGAACCTGAGCACCTTCAGTTGGCAAATCGTGCGGCTGCGCGAGATTCTGCAGCGTTCCACACCGCAGAGCCTGGTGCTGGTGGACGAGATCTGTGCCGGCACCGACCCCAGCGAGGGCGCCGCTCTGGCAATGGCAATTCTGGAGGAGCTGCTGCGGAGCGGGGCGCGCTTCATCGTCACTACGCACCAGTCCTCGCTCAAGGTCTTTGCCCTGCGCCGTGCGGAGGTGCAGAATGATTCTCTGGCGTTCGACCAGGAGCGCCTGTTGCCGACCTATCGCTTCCTGCCCGGTGTGCCGGGGAATAGCTACGCGTTCGTGATTGCCCGCAACTTCGGCTTGCCCGAAGCCGTTGTGCAGCGGGCGCAGGAGCTCCTGGGTGGGCAGCATCGCGCGTTGGAGGAGGGCATTGCTGCGGTGGAGCAGCTTCGGGCGCAACTGGAGCAGGCGTATGCAGAAGCCGAGCGGGAGCGGCAGCGCGCCGAAGAGCTGCGCCGCCAAATCGAGCAGCAGTTGCAGGAGCTGCGGCTCTACCGCGCACAACTGCGGGCTCGCGCCCGGGAGGAGTTCCAGGAGCTGCTTGCCCAGGCGCGGCAGCTCATCGAGAGCACGCTCCGGGAGCTCCGCGAACAGCAGCGCCCAGCCGAACAGGTCCGACGCGAGTTCGCCGAAGCCATCGAGCAGCTCCAACAGACGCTCCGTCCGGAACCGGAGGAGTTCCCACAGGAGCAGCCCGCAGCCGGCTCCCCGCTGAGCGTGGGAAGCTGGGTCCGCATGGAGGGCATGCAGAGCGTGGGCACCATTGTGGAGCTGGACACCGAGCGGGGCATTGCTGTGGTGGACTTTGGCGGACTGAAGCTGCGCTCGCCCGTGGAGAAGCTCCAGGCAGCCGAACCGCCGCCGCGCCCTACGCGTTCGGCGGCGGAGTACGTCCGGGCTGATGCTCCCCACAGCCTCGATCTCCGTGGACGGCGCGTTGCAGAGGCGCTGCAGGCGCTGGAGCGCTTCCTCAACCAAGCCCTGCAAGCCGGTGCCGAACGCGTGCGCATCGTTCACGGCACGGGCACAGGGGCGCTACGGCAGGCGCTGCACGAGTTTCTGCGTCGCCACCCCGCGGTGGCGGAGTTCCGCAATGCTGAGCCGGATGAAGGGGGCGCGGGAACGACCATAGTCGTGCTGCGCTGATGCGCCCGCTGCGACTGGCGTTTCTGTGGCACTACCATCAGCCTGAATACCGCTTCGAGGGGGTCGCACTGCTGCCGTGGGCGCGGCTCCGTGCAGTCAAGGACTACGCTACCATCTTCGCCTTGCTAGAGCGGTACCCGCGGCTGGAGCTGACGCTCAACGTGGTGCCTTCGCTGCTTGCGCAACTGCGGGCACTGGTCGAGGATGGCGTACCGGACCGAGCGGAGCTGCTGTGTCTCAAGCCCGCCGAGGAGCTGACCGAAGCGGAGCTGGAGTACCTCCGAGCGCTGGTTCCGCCGGAGCCACTGCTGGAGCGCTGTCCGGCGTATCGGGAGCTGCTCTCTCAGCCGGACGAATGGGATGCCGCTCGGCGCCGGGCGCTGCAGATGTGGGTCAATCTGGCGTGGATGCTGCCTCATCGCGCGCGCTTCCCCATCGTTGGAGAATGGCTGGAGCGGAGGGAATTCCACGCCGATGACATCCGCTTGCTGCTGCTCCTGCAGCGGATGGTGGCGCGGGAAGCCCTGGAACGGCTCCGCCGGCTTGCCCGACAGCCGACGCTGGAGCTGAGCTGCTCACCGCTGTACCATCCCATTCTGCCGCTGCTGTGCGATACCGAAAGCGCTGCGGAGAGCGACCCAGAGCTTCCCCGACCGCAGCCTGCCTTCCGCTTCCCCGCTGATGCCTGGTTGCAATGCACGCGGGCGCGCGAGCGCTGCTGGGAGGAGCTCGGCGTCCTGCCCAGCGGGATGTGGCCCTCTGAGGGTGCGCTGAGCATGGCAGCCTTGGAAAGCCTTGCCGCTGCTGGCGTCCGCTGGGTGGCAACCGACGAAGCGCTGCTTGCCAGCGCGCAACCTCCGGTGGAGGGGCTGCAGAGGTACCTTCCGCACCGCATCCGCACCCGTGCCGGAGAGCTGGTGCTGCTGTTCCGGGACCGAGAGCTCTCCGATGCCATCGGCTTTGTGTATGGCACCTGGGAAGCGGAACGGGCGGTGGAGGACTTCTGTCAGCGACTGGAGCAGATTCGCCAGGAGCTGCTGCGCACGCTCGGCGAGCAGGCGTTGGAGCGGGCGCTGGTGCTCGTTGCACTGGATGGGGAGAACTGCTGGGACGGCTATCCCGATAACGGGCGTGCCTTCCTCACAGCGCTCTACGACCGGCTGATGAGCGAGGAGCGCTTCCGTGTGGTCTGCTGCCGTGAGGCGCTCTCTACCCCGGAGATGCCCGTGCTGGAGCGCATCGGCGTTGGCTCCTGGATGCAAGGGTCGTTGCGGATTTGGATTGGCTCCCCGGAATCGAACGCTGCCTGGCAAGCCTTGGCGCAGGCGCGCGCTCGGCTGGAGTCCGCACGCGGGAGCATCCCCATGCGGCAGTGGGTGAGGGCGCTGGAGCATCTCCTCGTTGCCGAGGGGTCGGACTGGTTCTGGTGGATGGGTGGGTACTTTCGCAGCCCGGCGCAGCCGTACTTTCGGGAGCTCTTCCGCCGCCATGTGGAGCGGGCAGAGGAGCTGTGCACGCTTGCGTGAATCGGGCGAATGCCGTAATTTTGCACCGCCGATGATCGCGGGGTGGAGCAATGGGTAGCTCGCCAGGCTCATAACCTGGAGGTTGCAGGTTCAAGTCCTGCCCCCGCTACAATCGAGAGGTCGGCGCCGCGCGGGCGCCGTTTTTGTTTGTCCCCGATGGGGCAACCGGCAGAGCTGTTCAACGGGGCGAGGAAGGGGTGGAGCGACTCAAGACAATCGCCGCTGCGGCGTTCGCGCTGGTGGCGGCGTACTGGGTGCTCAAGATAGTGGGCTGGATTCTGGGCTTTACCATCCGCTTCGTGCTGGAGGTGGGGTTCCTGGTGCTGCTGGTCATCGTTGCCGTGCCGATCTACCTGGTTGTGCGCAAGAAGCTGGGATGAAGCGCCTGTGCTGGATTGCCGCCGCCATTGTGGGGCTGCTGAGCCCGCTCCAGGCGCAGCAGCGCGCCGATTCACTCACCGTTGAGCTTGCCCGCCGCTTCGGCTACGAGCTCATGCAGCTCAATGCCATCCCCTTCATGCAGCCGCTGGTGGTCACCGTCAATGCGATGTCGAATTCGCGCTTCTTCCGCCATGCGCGGCTGCCCAGGACGGCGGAGCGACCGTACGTGCGCGTTGGGCTGCACTCGATGCTGGGGCTGGTGCGGGAATCGCAGCGGACCTACGTGCCGCAAGCGCCGGCGGATACGCAGCTCCGACTGGAACCGTACGCCCGGCTACGAATCGTCGAGGGGCAACCGCAGTTGGAGATCCTCGATACCGTCGGGCTGCTGCTCAACGTGCTGAAGTACCTCTTTGCCGAAGGGATTCGCGAGGACAGCATCCGTGTGCCCGAGCAAGCGGCAACGGTCTTCGGCTACCTGCCAACAGCCATTGCCATTCCGCGCGATTACCTCATTCGCCGCATCCGGCGCGACCCGCTCTACCAGTTGCTCTCGCCGGCAGCGCGGGCAACGCTGGATTCGGCACTGGAGCGCATCCCGAACGCCCGCTTCGATCTGCCCCCAGGGCAGAATATGCACCTGCTCTGGGCAGCCGTACCGCAACTGGAGATCGGCGCGCTCTGGGGCACCGAGCTGCTGCTGCGGGCAATCCCACCGGTGCAGTGGGACCGCAACGTTGGCTACTTCGCCTTCTGGGGAATTGGGCTGGCGCACAGCCTCACGCAGTGGTGGACGCCCGATCCTGCGCTCGATGCCGCAGTGCAGGTAGTCTACCAAGGCACAGCGCTGCGGAACAGCATCGGAGAGACTGGTGCCCGACTGCGGGCGTGGGCGCAGATCTGGAGCGCCAACGTGCACCTGTCCTACGCTCTTGCCCGCTGGGGAGCGCTGCTCTACGGCGGTGTTGCAGTGGAGTCCATCCGCATCGAATCCGAGTACACCTTCGTGCTGCCCGTGCAGGTGCAGGTGGACTTAGGGTTGCTCCCGCCGGATAAGCGCCCCACGCCGGAGCAGCCCGGAGATACAAAGCCGCAGCAGGTCCGACCCGTATTCACCGACCTCAACACCAAGCTCACGCTGGGGATGGCAAAGGAGCTGGGTCCGCTCACGCTCGTGCTGGACGGCAGTCTGAGCAAATTCCCGCTTGTCAGCTTCGGCGTACTGTACCGCTGGTAGGTGCGGCGGTGCGCTGGGGTTGCAGAATGGGCGCTTCTGCACTAAATTTGTAGCAGCGCAATCGCGAGCTCTCCGAGGCTGCAGCACCTCGGAGGGATGGTTGCTCAAGAGGAAGTGGCGATGTACCGCGTGCATCCGCATCGGGGAACACCGGGAAGGGTGGGCTCACACTCGTCTGCCGGAGGAGAGAGCTCTAAGGCACGGACGACGCTCGCCATCATTGGGGTTGCTCTCCTTGCAGGAGCGGTCCTCTCGGCGCGCTGGTGGCAGCAACAACCGCTGCGGACGCTCGAGTTCACCGGCGTTGAACTCCTGGACACAGCCCAACTGCGCCACCTGTTGCAGCAGGGAGCGGATGCACTGCCCGAACAGCCCTCTCTTGCGGAGTGGCGCGAGCGGCTCCTGCGCCATCCCCTCATTGCGGAAGCCACGCTCTCCTGGCGTGCTCCAGGGACGCTTCGGGTGCATGTTCGGGAGCGCCGACCGGTTGCCCTTGTGGTCACGGCATCGGGTCAGTATGCGCTCGACAGCAGCGGAGCACTGTTCGAGCTCCCCTCTGCGCCCCAGGGGCAGTTGCCCATCGTTGCAGTGCCGAAGCTGCAGGAGTGGATGAAGGGCGAAGCCGCTGCAATCGCCTCTGCCCTGCGCAAAGAGCTTCTGCAGGTGGAGCGGCTCCACTGGGCACCGCAGCACGGGTGGGTTGCCCGGATGGAGAACGGCTGGGAGGTGCTGCTGGGCGATACGACGGCATTGGAGGCGAAATGCTCCCGAGCGCGCCGCTTCCTGCGGTGGAGAGGGCAGGCTGCCCCACAGCGCGTGGATGTGCGCTGGAGCGGGCAGGTGGTCGTGTCCGTACCGGTTCCACAACCCCAGGGGTGAGCCAATGGCTGCCGAGATGCTGCGCCCACAACCGCCGGAGGTGCTCGTCGGTCTGGATATCGGGACCACGAAGGTGTGCGCCCTGGTGGCACAGGTTGAACCCGACTCCGGAGAGCTCACCGTCCTGGGCGTCGGCACCGCTCCCAGCGAAGGCATCAACCGAGGCGTGGTGGTCAACATCGAGAAGACCGTTAACTCCATCACACAGGCGGTTGCAGCAGCCGAGCAGCAATCGGGCATTCGCATCGAGCGCGTCGTCGTGGGGATTGCCGGAGACCACATTCGCGCAGAGCAGACCCGCAGTGTGGTGACGATCTCCAATCCCAACCGCGAGATCACCGCGCACGATGTGGCACGCCTGCTGGAGGATGCCCGGAGTATGGCGTTGCCGCCGGACCGGCTCATCCTGCACCTGATCCCGCAGGAGTACATCGTGGACGGGCACGATGGCATCACCGACCCCATCGGCATGAGCGGGGTGCGGATGGAGGCGAAGATCTGCGTCATCACCGCCTTGACCACAGCGGTGCAGAATCTCCACCGCTGCGTCGAGCGCGCGGGGCTGCAGAGTGAGCAGCTTGTGCTGCAGCCCCTGGCAAGCAGCTACGCGGTGCTGGAGCCCGAGGAGCGGGAGGTGGGCGTTGCCCTCATTGATATCGGCGGCGGCACAACCGATGTGGCGGTCTTCGAGGAGGGGGTCGTGCGCTACACGGTGATCTTCGGCATTGCGGGACGGCAGATCACCGACGACATCCGCTACGGCTTGGGCATTATCGCCTCGCAAGCAGAGCAGCTCAAGCGCGAGTACGGGCACGCGCTTCCGGAGAGCATCCTGCGCGATGAGGTGTTCACCATCCCCGGCATCGGGGGGCGCAAGCCCATGGAGATCACCAAGAGCCTGCTGTGCCAGATTATCCAGCCGCGGGCAGAGGAGATTCTGGAGTTTGCCCTCGCCGAGCTGAACCGCTCCGGCTACCGGCATCGCCTGCCTGCCGGAGTTGTGCTCACGGGTGGAACGGCACTGCTGCGCGGATTGGACGAGCTGGCGCAGCGCATCTTCCAGATGCCCGTCAAGATTGGCTTCCCGACGGTTCGCGGAGGATTGGGAGCCGAGGTCTCGCACCCGATGTACTCGACCGCAGTCGGCTTAGTCCTGTTTGCGCTCCAGGAGCGGCGCTCGCGTCCGCTTCCGGCGAAGCGCTCCTTGCTTGAGCGATTGAAACGCTTCTTCGATGCTCTGTGAGCATGTCCCACAGCCCAGCGTGCAGGGATGATCGCATTGGAAGCCTCGGTCCGCTACGGTGCCCGTATCCGGGTTATCGGGGTGGGTGGCGGCGGCGGCAACGCCATCAACACGATGATTGAGCGGGGATTGCAGGGAGTGGATTTCATCGCCGCCAATACGGACGTGCAAGCCCTGGCAGCGAACCGGGCGCCCATCAAGGTCCAGTTGGGCAAGGAGCTCACCCGTGGCTTGGGGGCGGGCTCCGACCCCACTGTCGGACGCCGGGCAGCCGAGGAGAGCCGCGAGGAGCTCCGCGAGGTGCTCGCCGACAGTGACATGGTCTTCATCACCGCCGGGATGGGCGGTGGGACGGGCACGGGCGCTGCCCCAGTGGTGGCGCAGTTGGCGCGCGAACTGGGGGCACTGGTGGTGGCAATCGTTACCAAGCCCTTCCACTGGGAGGCGCGCCACCGCATGCAGGTTGCCGAAGCCGGTATCGCCGAACTGCGCCAGCATGTGGATGCCCTCATCGTGGTGCCCAACCAGCGCCTGCTCAGCATCATCGATCGCCACACGAGCGTGCGCGAGGCGTTCCAGCGCGTGGATGAGATCCTCTACAACGCCACGCGCGGCATCTCCGACATCATCTCCGGCTGTGGCTACATCAACGTGGACTTTGCCGACGTACGCACCGTCATGCAGGGCACGGGCGATGCGCTCATGGGCATGGGGCGCGGACGCGGTGAACACCGGGCGATCGAGGCGGCGCAGAATGCGCTCAACTCGCCGCTCTTGGAGGGTATCTCCATCTCCGGCGCGCGTGGGGTACTGGTCAACATCACCGGTGGCTCCGACCTCACGATGTACGAGGTTGCCGAGGCGATGCAGCTCATCGAAGAAGCCGCTGGCAGCGATGCCAACATCATCCACGGCATCGTCATGGGCGAACAGCCCAGCGAGGAGCTCAGCCTGACGTTGGTGGCGACGGGATTCCGTGCAACGCCCTCGGAGACGCCACTCCCGCAGCCCTCGGCAACGCAGAGTGTGCCGATACCGCCGCCGTCTACCCTGGAGGTGCGTACCCTCCCGACGGCAAGCCCAGTGGGAGCGCAGGAGCTACAGAAGTACGACGAGCCCGCATACTTGCGGCGGAGCAGCGCCGCAGCTCAGGGTGGGCAGAGCAAAGGGCTGGAGCATCCGGCGTTCCTGCGCCGGCTGATGGATTGAGCCTCAGCCCTTGTGGACCTTTGCCGAAAAGCGCTGCTGAGCCTGCTGCAGGAGCATGGCGTGGATGAACTCGTCCAGCTCCCCATCCAGCACGGCGTAGGCATCGCTGGTCTTGTGCTCGGTGCGGTGGTCCGCCACCATGAGGTAGGGGTGCAGGACGTAGGAGCGGATCTGGCTGCCCCATTCGATCTTGCGCTTGGTGCTCTCCAGCGCGGCGCGGGCAGCGGCTTCCTCTTCGAGTTTGCGCTGGTATAGCTTCGCCCGCAGCAGCTTGAGCGCCCGCTCCCGATTCTGGTGCTGCGAACGCTCCTGCTGGCAGGTGACCACAATCCCGGTGGGGATGTGCCGAATCCGCACAGCGGTCTCCACCTTGTTCACATTCTGCCCGCCATGCCCACCAGCGCGGAAGGTCTCGATCTCCAAATCCTCCGGGCGGATGACGATGGTGGAGTCGTTTTCGACCACCGGGTACACAAACACAGAGGCAAAGGAGGTGTGGCGCCGGGCGTTGGCATCGAAGGGCGAGATGCGCACCAGCCGATGTACACCGCTTTCGGTCTTGAGGTAGCCGTAGGCGTAGGGACCCCGGACCTCCAGCGTTGCGGACTTGATGCCAGCTTCTTCGCCCTCCAGGAGGTCCACCAGTTCGGTTTCATAGCCGTGGCGTTCAGCCCAGCGGGTGTACATGCGCAGGAGCATCTGTGCCCAGTCCTGGGCTTCGGTTCCGCCGGCGCCGGCGTGGATTGTCAGCAGGGCATCGCGTATGTCGTCGGGATCGGAGAGCAGGTAGCGCAGTTCGAGCGCTTCGACGGCTTTAGCAAAGGCGTCCAGCTCGGCATCCAGCTCAGCAGCAAGGCTGAGGTCCTGCGCCTCTTCGGCAAGCTCCAAGAGCGCGGCGATATCCTCACGTCGGCGAAGGGCTTCCTCCCAGAGCTGGAGCTCCTCGCGCACGGCAGCAACTTGGCGCGAAAGCTGCTGCAGCAGCGCCGGGTTCTCCCACGCCTCTGGGCTGCTCAACTGAGCTTCGTACTGGCTCTGGCGATGGCGCAGCTCCTCGGGGTCAAAGATACCCCCGCAGCAACTCCAGCTTCTGGGAAAGCTCTTCGGCACGTGCTCGCTGAGGCTCAAACATGGGGGCTCCATCTGCTGTTGCCGCGCGCAAAATTACGCTGCCCCGCCGTTGTTGTAGGCTGCGGGCTCCATAATATCGCGCCAGCTCCGACGTTTCTGCCGCAGGTGAACATGCCGGAGGCTCTCAATGCACGAGCAACTGCGCGAAGGCTTCCAAGCCCAGATGCAAGCCGAGTTCGAATCCGCCTACCTATACCTGGCGATGGCGTCCTACTGCGCCCACCAGGGGTGGATGGGATGCGCCCACTGGTTGCGCATCCAATGGCAGGAGGAGCTGGGGCACGCGCTCAAGTTCTTCGAGTTCCTGCTGGACCGCGGAGTGCAGCCGGAGCTGCGCGCGCTCCAGCAGCCAGCGCATGCCTTTGGGACACCCCTGGAGCTCTTCACCAAGGTCCTGGAGCACGAGCAGTACATCACCGGACGCATCCACCGGCTCTACCGCCAGGCGATTGAGCTGGAGGACTACCCCGCGCAGGTCTTCCTGCAGTGGTTCGTCGACGAGCAACTGGAGGAGGAATCTCAGGCGCGCGCAATTGTGGAGCAACTGCGCCAAATCGGGGAAAGCCCGGTGGGGATATACCTGCTGGACCGCGAGCTGGCACGGCGCAAAGCCGAAGAGGACTGATCTGGGTTCTCTCTGCCCTCGGCGGTCAGCCGATATATTTGCATCGGTACAGCCGCAGAGGCGCACCATGGCAACGGGAATGATCCTGGCACAGTGGGAGCGGGCGCAGCGCCAGCTCCGCCAACTTCGGCGCGAAGCAGCCGAGAAGACCGTCACCGTTGACGTCGCCGCCGGTATGGTGCGCGTGACCGCAGCCGGCGATATGAGCATCCGCCACATCGTCATTGCCCCAGAGGCGATGCAGGATCGCCAAGCGCTGGAGGACCTGCTCGTCGTCGCCGTCAACCGTGCGCTCGAAGCGGCACGCCAGCTTGTGGAGGAGCAGCTTGAGCCGGTGCGCGAACTGCTTCCGCCGTGGATGAGTGCAATGGCGGACTCGCCGTAGATGCCCTACCCCTCGCAACTGCTGGAGAAGGCGGTCGAACTGCTCTCGGCTCTCCCCGGCATTGGGCGGCGCACCGCACAGCGGCTGACCTTCTTCCTGCTACGGCAACCCAACGAGTTCGTCGAAGAGCTGGCGCAGACCCTTCGGGCGCTCAAGCAGCAGATCCGCTACTGCTCCCAGTGCTACACCTTTACCGAGAGCGATCCATGCCCAATCTGCGCCTCAGACCGGCGCGACCGCTCGCTCATCTGCGTGGTGGAGGACCCCACCGACGTGCTGGCGATCGAGCGCACGGGCGAATACCGTGGGCTCTACCACGTGCTCCACGGGGTGCTCAACCCGCTGGCGGGCATCGGACCGGAGGAGCTACGGATTCGGGAGCTGCTTGCCCGTATCACCCCACAGGTGCGGGAGGTCATTCTCGCCTTGAGCCCAACGGTTGAAGGCGACGTGACGGCACACTACCTGGCGCGCGCGCTCAAGCCGCTGGGGGTACGCGTCAGCCGCATTGCCCAAGGCGTTCCCTTGGGGAGCGCACTGGAGTACATGGACGAAGCCACGCTGTCGCGGGCACTCAGCGGGCGCTATCCGCTCGAATAGCTCAGCCCAACCACCCCTTCGGCAACCGCGCAACACCGAGAAAGACCAACACACCCACAGCGAGCACTACCCACAGCGTGCGGCGCCACCACAACGCCTCCTCAAGCCGCTTCCACCGCAGCGGCAGATGCAGCAGCAACAGCGCCGCAAGCATCGTCACGACGTGCTCCCAGCGGTAGTGCGGCACCTGTGCCAATCCCTCCCAGCGCCAGACGAACAGCGCAATCCCCAGCAGCAGTTGCAGCGCAAACAACGCAAGCAGCCCCAGCAGCGTCAGCCGTGCCCACCGCCGCGGCATGCTCCGCACCGCTCCCACCACCACTTGCATAGCAAGCACTGCCCACACCAACGCCACAAGCCAGCGATTGTGCCCGTGCAGCAGCACAATGAACTCCATTGCCGCTCGATGCCATTGCACATGCCCATTGACCCCAGTTGCGCTGGCAGCCTTTGGAAGCCTCAAGACGAGCAGATACCATCCGTGCGTCCGTAGCTGCTGCCGTAAGGGCAGCCGGCATAAATTTGCGTGCGGTGCCGCTACTCCATGCCGCGGCTGCGGTGCCGAGCTTGAGCAGAGTAATGCACCACAACCTGAAGGGGCAGCAGCAATGCCGAAGAAGCAGCGTAGCTCCGAACACTACCACGACTACCGCCACACCGCCGCACACCGCAAGAACAACCCGCCCGCCGGTATTGCGCCCACGTACGAAGTCCGCGAGCGGCAGACCGCGCGCTACTCCTACGACCCCCACCTGGACCCGCAGCTCATCTGGGCTGGCAAAGCCGAGCACACCTCGTTCGAGGTGGACGTGGTGCCGCTCCACATCCACGAGCGCATCTCCACCCGCGCGATCCTGGACGCCGTGCGCCGTCCCCAGCCGCCACAACTCGACCTCTTCGGCGAAACGCCCCTGTCCGCTGACCAGCAGATCGAGTTCTACCGCCACGAGGTCGGTTGGGCGAACCGCCTGATCTTGGGGGATTCGCTCCTGGTGATGAACTCGCTCCTGGTCAAAGAGGGCATGGCCGGCAAGGTGCAGATGATCTACGTAGACCCGCCCTACGGCATCAAGTACTCCAGCAACTTCCAGCCCCGCATTGACCGCCGCGATGTGAAGGACAAGGACGAGGACCTCACCCACGAGCCGGAGCAGATCAAAGCCTACCGCGACACCTGGACGCTCGGCATCCACTCCTACCTGACCTACCTGCGCGACCGGCTGCTTTTGTGCCGGGAACTGCTCGCCGAGAGCGGCTCCATCTTTGTCCAGATCAACGACGAGAACCTGCACCTGGTGCGCTGCCTCCTGGATGAGGTGTTCGGCCGGGAGAATTTCGTGCGCGTCATCAGTTTTGTCAAAACCAGCGGTAAGGGCGGTGCGCTGCTCGACGTGGTCAACGATTTTCTTCTCTGGTACGCCAAAGACAAGGCCCAGGTGAAATACCGTCAGCTCTTTCTGGAAAAAGAGCTGGGGGAAGAGGGTACCAAAGGTTACCAGCACGTGCGACTTCCTGATGGCACCCGCCGCCGCCTGACCGGCTCAGAGCTCGAATCACCAACCCGCCTTCCGGAGGGCGTCCGGGTGTTCAAGGCGGGCGATATGACATCGCAGAGTGGGGGCGAGTCCACGAGGTTTCCCGTAGAGCTGGAAGGATCCGCCTTCACACTGGCAAAAAACTACTGGAAGACCAACCAGGAGGGCATGGAACGATTGCGGCAGGCGGAGCGCCTATTTGTTGTAGGGAACACGCTCAGCTATGTCCGCTTCCTGGACGAGATTCCAACCCGACCCTTGACGAATATCTGGACGGATACCGGCATTGCTGGGTACGGCGACCCAAAGGTCTACGCCGTCCAGACCAATACGAAGGTCGTCGAGCGCTGCATTCTGATGACCACCGACCCGGGCGACCTGGTCTTTGACCCCACCTGCGGCTCCGGCACCACCGCCTACTGCGCCGAGAAGTGGGGCCGGCGCTGGATCACTTGCGACACCAGCCGCGTGGCCCTGGCCATCGCCCGCCAGCGGCTGATGACCGCAAAGTTCGACTACTACGAACTCCAAGACCCCGAACGCGGCCCCGCCGGGGGCTTCGTTTACGAAACCGTGCCCCACATTACGCTGGAATCCATCGCCAAGAACACCGAGATCGACGCCATCGCCGCCAAATACCAGCCGCAGATCGAGCAGGCGCTGGCAGAGCTCAATGCGGCGCTCAAGGGCAAGCCCATTCGAATCCGCATCGCAGAGGGTGGCAGGGCTGGGCAGGTTGTGGATTTCTCAGCTCCCGACACCGAGACGGTGCCCCTGCCCAGCGGGCAGGTCGTGAAGGCAAATGAGCTCCTGGAATGGGAGGTACCGCGGGAGGTGCCGCATCCCGTCTGGCCCGAGGAGGCAAGGCAAGTGTACTGGCGTCTTTATGCCCTGAAAAACAATCCGTTCCCCGTAGGGGCAGACCCCCTACGGGAAATGGGGCAACCACAGGGGGTTGCCCCTGCAGGGGATGCGGATGTAGGGGCAGGCCTCCGTGCCTGCCCTGATGCGGGGCAACCACAGGGGGTTGCCCCTGCAGGGGATGCGGATGTAGGGGCAGGCCCCCGTGCCTGCCCTGATGCGGGGCAACCACAGGGGGTTGCCCCTACGGATGTTTACACCGCACAGGAAGAAACCAAACGCCTCCTGGAGACAGTCTATCGGCTGACTGGTCACCGCTGGGAGAACCTGGGCAAGGTGCCCGATCCCATGCCGCCGGAGGACTGGCCGGATGCAGCGAAAGACGCTCTGCGCCGCTTCTGGGAGCTCAAGCGCCAGAAGCGCAAAGAGATCGACGAGAGCATCCAGCGCAATGCCCCACAGGAGGTGCTCTACGACCGCCCCAGGGTCGTGCGCGGCGTGGTGCGCGTCACCGGCCCCTTCACCGTAGAAGCCATACCTGTGCCAGCCGTCGAAGACCCAACCGAGGCGCCCATCCCGCAGTTTGAAGATTCCGTAGGGGTAGACCCCCGTGTCTACCCAGGGCAACCACAGGGGGTTGCCCCTACGTCCGAACCCGGACGCATCAACGACCGCGGCGGCGACTATCTCACGATGATGATCAACCTGCTCAAACAGCAGGGCGGCGTGCTCTTCCCCGGCGGCAAGAAACTCGAACTGGAAAACATCCGGCCGCTCCACCTGGGCTACCTGCACGCCGAAGCAGAAGCGAAGCAAAATGGCAATACGCTCCGCGTTGCCATCAGCTTTGGTCCCCAGCACGGACCGGTGATTGCCCACCAAGTGCAGGAGGCAATCCCTGCGGCGAAGGTGAACGGCTACCAGGTGCTCATCTTTGCGGGGTTCGCCTTCGACCCGGAGGCGCAGGCGTTCATCCAGAAAGTCCCTGTGGCTGGGCTTCAGGTGCATTTTGCCAACATCGCCCCGGATGTGCTCGTAGGCGACCTGCTCAAGACCACGCGCGCCAGTCAGATCTTCACTGTCTTCGGTCAGCCCGACGTGCGCGTGGAGAAGCAAAAGGACGGCACGTACCGCGTGGAGCTGCGCGGCGTGGACATCTACGACCCGCTGAGCGGCGAGGTTCATTCCACCCGCGGCGAGGACGTGGCAGCGTGGTTCTTAGACACGGACTACGACGGCAAGACCTTCCACATCTGCCAGGCGTTTTTCCCTGGCGACCCTGACGCCTGGGAGAAACTCCAGCGAGCGCTGAAGGCGCAGATCGCCCCCGAAGCCTTCGAGCAAATGCGCGGCACCGTCTCCTTCCCCTTCGAGCCAGGGGAACACCGGCGCATTGCGGTGAAGGTGATTGATTTCCGGGGGAATGAGGTGGTGAGGGTGATTCCCTTGAACGCGGAGCAATACCGATGAGGTTTCATCCCGAGCGTCATCATCGTCGCAGCATTCGGCTGAAGGGCTACGATTATCGCCAGGCGGGGGCGTATTTTGTCACCATTTGCACGCAGGATCGGGCGTTTCTGTTTGGTCAGGTGGTGCATGATGAGATGCGATTGAACGATGCAGGAAAAATGGTGTACGATGTATGGAACGATTTGCCAGCATTTTACCCTGGCGTGCAAACCGACGCATTCATCGTTATGCCCAACCATATTCACGGCATCATCATCCTCGTAGGGGTAGGCCCCCGTGCCTACCCTGATTCAGGCCCCCGTGCCTGCCCTGGGCAACCACAGGAATTGGGGCAACCACAGGGGGTTGCCCCTACGTTGGGGTTGCCGGATGTTGTACACCGGTTCAAAACCATGACGACCAAACGCTATGCCGACGGTGTGAAACGATTGGGGTGGGAACCGTTTCGTGGTCGCCTGTGGCAACGCAATTATTATGAACACATTATTCGTAACGAGGAATCCCTCAATCGCATCCGGGAATACATTCTAACCAACCCGATGCGCTGGGCATTGGATCGGGAGAACCCGCATCGAGTCGGGGTGGATGAGTTTGATACATGGCTAGACAGTGTCGGCAAAGAAAGCAACGCAGAAACCAATGCTCGTAGATAACCCCATCCTCAACTCCCCCTTTGAGGAGCCCGCGCGCTACTGGGCTTACGAGGAAGGCCAGCCGGTGCTCAAAGAGGGGCGTCGTCCCGCCGGCTACTATCTGAAGCCGCGCACGCGCGGGCCACAGACGTCCCTGTTCGAGGAGGAGTTCGTCCCGCTGGACTTGGTCAATACCATTCGGGAACGGGTCAAAGCGTGGCGGGCGCGCGGCTACCCCGGCGTTACGCCCATCACCCGGCAGCTGCTCAATCACTGGAACAATCCCGAGCGGGAGCGCAGGCTCTTCTTCTGCCAGCGCGAAGCCGTCGAGACCCTCATCTGGCTCATCGAAGCCTCGCCTGCGGAAAAGCAGGGCATCGCCATCCCTAAGGATGGCAATCTCACCCGGTACGCCTGTAAGATGGCTACCGGCTCCGGCAAGACCGTCGTCATGGGCATGGTCATCGCCTGGCAGGTGCTGAACAAGCTGGCCAATCCTCAGGACCGCCGCTTCTCCGATGCGGTGCTCCTGGTATGCCCCAATCTCACCATCCGGGAACGCCTGCAGGTGCTCCTCCCCTGGAAGTCCGGCAACTACTACGAGAAGTTTGACCTGGTGCCGCGCGGGATGATGGAGCGGCTGCAACAGGGTCGCTTTCAGATTACCAACTGGCATCTCCTCCAACCCAAGGACGACAGCCGCTCCAAAAGCGTTGTGCAACGCGGCGTGGAAAGTGATACAGCGTTCTGTCGCCGGGTGCTCAAAGAACTGGGCAACAAGCAAAACATCCTGGTCATCAACGACGAAGCCCACCATGCCTACCGCCCTGCGCCCCTGCCTGAGGAGCTAAGGGAGCAGCTCTCTGATGAGGAGATCGCCGAGCGCGAGGAGGCAACGGTCTGGGTCAGTGGGCTCGACAGAATCCATGCGGTGCGCGGCATCAACTTCTGCGCGGATTTTTCTGCCACGCCGTTCTACATCAAGGGCAGCGGTTACCCCGAGGGCGAACCCTTTCCGTGGGTCGTTTCAGATTTCGGTCTGGTGGATGCCATCGAATCGGGCATCGTGAAGATCCCGCGCGTGCCGGTGGATGACAACACGGGGGCGCTCATCCCCAAGTATTTCCGCTTGTGGGAGCACATCAATCAGCAGTTGCCCGCCTCCGAGCGTCAAACGGCTCGTCGTCGTGCCAAACCCGAGTCCGTGCTCCGCGAAGCGGAAGGGGCGCTGGCGATGCTGGCTTCCGAATGGAAGAAGACCTTCGAGGAATTCCAGCGCGCGGGCTCGCCTGTGCCGCCGGTCATGATCGTGGTGTGCGATAACACCGACCTGGCCAAACTGGTTCATGAGCACATCGCCCGGGGCAATGTGCTGCCCGAACTCGCCAACGGCCCAGACGGCGAGATGACGTTCCGGATCGACACCAAACTGCTTGCTGAAGCCGAAACAGCACTGGAAGGGGAGACAAAAACAGGAGCCGCCGAGCGGCTACGCAAGGTGGTGGACACCATCGGCAAGACCGAATGGGAAGGGGAGGGTGACCCGCCGGGCAAAAACATCCGCTGCGTGGTCTCGGTGGGGATGCTCAACGAAGGCTGGGATGCCCAGAATGTGACGCAGATTCTGGGGCTGCGCGCCTTCACGTCCCAGCTTCTGTGCGAGCAAGTCGTGGGGCGCGGTCTGCGGCGACTGAACTACGACGACTTCTCCGAGCCTGAGTACGTGGATGTCTACGGTGTGCCCTTTGAGGTCATCCCTGTCAAGAAGAAGCCCCTGAGCCGGACGGAGGTGCCGAAGGTTTCCACGCTTGTGCGGGCGCTCCCTGAGCGCAAGCATCTGGAAATTACCTTCCCGCGCGTCGAGGGCTACATTGTGGATGTGAGAAGCCGCATCCGGTTGAATCTTGACGGCGTGCCCTTTTTACAAATCGGCGGAGAGGATCCGACCGAAGTCATTGTCAAGCCGGCGGTCGGCTACCGCATTGGGCGACCCGATCGGCTGGGTCCGGGTCCCGAGGTGGTACACGACCGCAATCCCTTCCATCGCGAGAAGCGCCTTCAAGCCACGGTGTACGAGATTGCGGCGGAGCTCACTCACCGGCTCAAGGAGAAGCGGGAGGAGTGGAGCGCGCGGCACATCCTGTTCCCTCAAGTGCTTGCCGCCGTCCGGCAGTATCTGGAGGAGCGAGTGGTAGTCGTCGATCCAGACACGCCGCTGGAGGAGATTGCTCTGCTCAAGTACAAGCAGCGGATAATTGAGCGACTGACTGAGGCAATCGAGCCGGTCACGGAAGCCGGCGAACCGCCCATCCTGCCCATCATCGAGCGCTTTCGCCCGCTGGGGTCCACGTCCGAGGTGCTGTTCCGCACCGTGCGCCCCTGTGTGGGCACGACCAAAAGCCATATCAGCCACGTCGTGCTCGACGCGCCACAATGGGAGCACAGCGTGGCGTATCAGCTGGAGCGGATGCCGGAAGTGATCGCTTATGCCCGCAACGACCATCTCGACTTCACCATCCCCTACGAATGGCAGGGCACGCGACACGAGTATCGCCCGGACTATCTCATTCGCTGGCGCTGCGAAGATGGGAGCGAGCTCAAGGTCATCCTGGAGGTGAAGGGCTTTGAAAGGGAGCAAGACCGACAGAAAGAGATTGCCGCCCGTCGCTGGATACGCGCCGTCAATCATCATGGAGAATTTGGGCGCTGGGAATTCCTGGTTTGCAAGCACCCCTCCGCTCTCCCCGAGCAACTCCGCGCCCTTGGAGCATCGGCGCGGACGAACCCCTCAGGAACAGGCACGTGAAGGAGACAGGCTTGAGAATCCTTTGCCTGATAGCGTCGGCAAGGCAAGCAGCGGAAGCCTCAAGCGCAGGCATGGAGAGTGAGAGCCCTCGCAGAAGCAGAGCATACCGCACGAGCCTGGGAGGGGCGAGTGGGAATCTCCGAATGTGGGCGCTGCTCAGGCGGCGAGCACCTCTCCGAAGAGGGTTGCGGAGGTGGCGCGGTGGATGCGGACCCGCACAAGCGCTCCAACGGAGCACTCCGGAGTGCGCGGGAAGATGACAACCTTGTTCGTGTCGGTGCGACCCTGCCACTCCTCGGGATTGCGCTTGCTGGGACCTTCGACGAGCACCTCGTGGATGCGCCCGATTTCGCGCTCCTGGTTGACCTCGTAGGAGATCTGCTGCTGCAGGGCGATGATCTCATTGAGCCGGCGCAGCTTGACCTCTTCGGGCACGTCATCGCCCCACTTCCATGCCCGCGTGCCCTCGCGCGGGGAGTACTTGAACATGTAGGCGCCATCGTAGCGCACGGTTTGCAGGAGCTCCAGCGTTGCCTGGTGGTCCTCTTCGGTCTCCGTGCAGAAGCCGGCGATGATATCGGTGGAGAGGGCGCAGTCGGGCATCACCTGGCGGATGCGCTCGATGCGCTCCAGGTACTGCTCGACGGTGTAGCCGCGGTTCATCAGGCGCAGGATCCGGTTCGAGCCGGATTGCACGGGCAGGTGGATGTATTTGCAGATGTTCGGATACGCCGCCATGGTTTCGATGAGCTTGTCGCTCATGTCGCTGGGGTGCGAGGTTAGGTAGCGGATCCGCATGTGCGGGACGGCTTGGGCGCAGGCGGCAAGGAGGTCGGCAAAGTCTGCGCCGCTGACTGGGTCGCGGTAGCTATTGACGTTCTGCCCCAGGAGTGTGACCTCTTTGAAGCCGCGCTCAGAGAGGCGCTGCAGCTCGGCAACGATGGAGTTCAGCGGGCGCGAACGCTCCCGCCCTCGGGTGAAGGGCACGATGCAGAAGGTGCAGAATTTGTCGCAGCCGCGCATGATCGAGACCCACGCGCTGATGCCCTCGGTGCGCAGCGGCTCGATATCGTCGTAGGTCTCCACGCGGCTGAGCCGGACGGCAATCCCCTGTTCGCCAGCGAAGGCATGCTCCAGCAGTTGCGGGAGCTTGCGGTACTCGTCCGGACCTACGACCAGCTCCACCAGCGCATTGCGTCCCAGGAGTCGGGAGCGCAGCCGCTCCGCCATACACCCCAAGATGCCAACCACCAGCCAGGGCTTCTGCCGCTTGTAGGGCTTGAGATGGTTGAGCCGCTCCAGAACCCGCTGCTCAGCATGCTCGCGCACGGCACAGGTGTTGAGCAGAATGACGTCCGCCTCCTCTGGACGGGACGCCACACCGTAGCCGTTGGCGCTCAGGATGCCCAGCACGATCTCTGTGTCGTTGAGATTCATCTGGCAGCCGTAGGTCTCCACGTAGACCAGCCGTGCCCCGTTTACCGTGTGCACGGCGGGCTGTGGAGCGGTTTCGGACCCCAGTACTGGAAGCTCCAGCATCCTCGTCTCTATCCCCGCGCTCGCGTTCGGACTCCTGTGCCTATAACGAACCAGGCGTGGGTTTCGTGATACGGCACAGCCGAAGCAATGACGGGTGGCATGGCGGAGAGATTCGGAGAAAGCGCGATGAGCACAGTGCTGGAGCATCTCATCGTGGTCGGCGATCGGGTGCTCATCAAGCCCAAAACGGGCGAGCTGCGCACACGGTCCGGACTCTACCTGCCCCCCAGCGTTCGGGAGAACGAGAAGGTGCAAACCGGCTACGTGGTCAAGGTCGGACCCGGGTATCTGCTCCCGACGCCTCCGGAGTGGGACGAACCCTGGAAGGCGCGCGAGGTGCAGTACCTGCCACTGCAGGCGCAGGAGGGCGATTTGGCAATCTACCTTCAGCGGGAGGCGCTGGAGCTGGAGCTGGAAGGAGAGCGCTACGTCATCGTGCCGCATTCGGCAATTCTGCTGCTCATTCGGGATGAGGAGCTGCTGGAGGGATAGCTCTCGGGAACGCGGACGCGGGGTGGGGCGGTATTTGAGCTCCTGCGTGTGTCATTGGCGAACGGGATGAGTGCCATGAAGCGCGGACTACTCCTTGGTTTCGCTGCCGCAGTGAACGCGGTTGCCCAGTGCTTGCTCTATCCGGTGCCGCTTGCCCAACGGGTTGCCGAAGCGGAGCTGATTGTAGAGGGCAGGCTCGAGAGGCAGCAGGTGCTCTACGAGCCAATCCGCCCCATGCTCTACACGGTCTGGCGGCTTCGGGTGACCAAGCTCTTTATGGGCGAGTACGCGGCTGATACTCTGCTGCTTGTGCACGAGGGCGGTCGAACGGACACCCTTTGGGTCGAGGTTCACCCATCAGCACCGCTTGCCGAAGGTGTTGTAGGGACGTTCCTGCTTCGGCGGGCAAGGGCGGAGGTGGGTGCCCGGCTCTCCGCGCCGGCATTTGAGTTGGTGGCGGGTCCGCAAGGGGTGCTGGTGTACGAGCTGCAGTCGGGATGGGCGTGGGACCCCTTTGCCCGCTACCCGATTGGTGAACTCTACCGAAGCCTGGAGCAATTGGTCGGGCAGCCCTATCGGGAGCGTGCGCCGTTGCCGCTCTCCTGGCAGCCGCGCAAGGATGCTCCTGCGCGCCCCTTGGCGACAATTACGGGCTTTACGCCAACGCAGATCACCGCTGGCACCTTCGACACGCTGCGCATCTTCGGTTCGGGGTTCGGGAGCACCCCGGGCTCTGTGCAGTTCCCGCACGCAGATTACGGAGGCAGCCAATGGTTCACCGCGCCCAGCAACCACATCGTGCTGTGGAGCGATACGGAGATCCGCGTCATCGTGCCGACGGAAGCCGGAACGGGCAACTTCCGAGTGGTCACCAGCAACAACGAAACGGTGCAATCCCCTTCGGCGCTGAGCATCCCCTACGCAGTGCTGACGCTAAGCTCCGGCGGGCAGCGCTACCGTGTGCGCCTGGTCAATGCCAACAGCGCCGGCGGCTACACACTGGTGCCGAACGAGAGCTTTGCTGCCAATACGGACGCGTTCAACGCCTTCAAACGAGCCCTGCAGACATGGCGCTGCGGCACGTACGTCAACTTCGGGCTGGCGCAGACGACCACCACGGTGCAGTGCGCTGCCGATGACGGCACCAATGTCGTGAGCTTCGATAACACCAGTTGCAATCTGCCCAGTGGCGTGCTGGGCGTGACGTACAACTACTACGGTGGCTGCTCCGCCGGTGGGAACTCCTACTGGTATCGCCGAGGGATGGACCTTATCTTCCGGCGCCCCGGCGCCGGTATCAATTGGAACTTTGGACCGCAGCCGCCGGGGACGGGGCAGTACGATTTCGAATCCGTTGTGCTGCACGAGCTGGGGCATGCGCACCTGCTGGGGCATGTGATTGCGCCGAATACGCTGATGCACTACGCCATCGGACCCGGCGTGATGATTCGCACGCTGGGAGCGCAAACGGACCAAGCCGGTGGGCTGTACGTGATGCAATACAGCACGGTCTCGGCTCCGTGTGGACCAAGCGCAATCGTGGCGCTCAATAGCTCGAACTGTGTCATCGGGGCGCCGGTTGCCCGATTCGGTGCCCAGCCCTTGAGCGGGTGCCCACCGCTGACGGTGCAGTTCTTCGATTCCAGCGCGGGCAATCCCACCGCGTGGGAATGGGATGTCAACGGCGACGGTGTGGTGGACTACACCACCCAGAACTGCGTGCACACGTACCAGCAGCCCGGGCAGTATACGGTCCGCCTCGTGGCACGCAATAGCGCTGGGAGCGACACGCTGATTCGCCCGCAGTATATCACCGTCTACGAGCTGCCGCAGGTGGATGCCGGTCCGGACCGCACGGTGTGCGCTGGTGAAGCAGTTCGCTTGGGGGGCAATCCTACAGCACAGGGTGGCGCGCCACCGTACACGTACCAATGGAGCCCGGCAACGGGATTGGACAACCCGTCCGCGCCGAATCCCACTGCGCGGCTGACCTCCTCGATGCAGTACGTGCTGACCGTCACCGATGCGCGCGGCTGCCGCAGCAGTGATACGGTGACGGTGGTCGTGCAGCCGCTTCCGCAGCCGCGGCTGAGCGTGGTCGGTGCAGCGCAGTTCTGCCAGGGGGATAGCGCGCGCTTGGTTGCGCCTTCGGGCTACCGGCGCTACCGGTGGAACACCGGTGATACGCTCCCGAGCATCACCGTGCGCGCGGGTGGGCTCTACTGGGTTGTCGTCACCGACCAGTACGGATGCAGCGGTAGCTCCGATACGGTGCAGATCACGGTCTTTGCCCGACCGCAGGCGCAGGTCAGCGGAGGTTCGCGCGTGTGCCGAGGCGATACGGCACGCTACAGCGCAGAATTCCCTGGTGCGGGCGATACGTATAGCTGGGAGGTGCGCGGAGGGCGAATTGTGAGCGGACAGGGGATGCCCTCGGTCCTGGTCCTGTGGGACACAGCCGGAAGCGGTTGGGTGCGACTCCAGCAGAGCACTCCGCAGGGATGCACGGCGCAGAGCGAGCCCCTCTCGGTGGCGGTGCTGGAGCTGAACCCACCGACGGTGCGTGTGCTGGGACCGAGTGCATTCTGCGAGGGCGATAGCACCGTCCTGGAAGCCGAAGCTGGGTACGTGCGCTACCGCTGGAATACGGGCGATACAACGCGGCGGCTGACGGTGCGCACCGCCGGAAGCTACACCGTCGAGGTCGTCTCCGCAGAGGGGTGCCGTGCTGTTTCAGCGCCGGTGCAGATTACGGTCCATCCACTGCCGCCCAAGCCGAGCATAGAGCGTCGGGGCGACACGCTGGAATGCCAGAGCTCGGTTGCCATTGGCTACCAGTGGTACCTCAACGGTGAGCCGCTCCCGGGCGAACGCTCCTGGCGCCTTGTAGCGCAGCGCTCTGGGCAGTATGCCGTCGCGATTGTGGATTCCAACGGCTGTAGGGCGATCTCCGACCCGGTGGATGTTGTCATTTCGGTGCAGGAGCCCGCTCTGGGGCAGCCATGGGCGTGCCTGCCGAATCCAGTGACGGGGCAGTTGCGCGTGGTGCTGCCGGAGGATGTCTCCGAGCTTGTGGTGGTGAACGTGCTGGGGCAAGTGGTGCTCCGCTCCACGCCGTCGGTACCGGCGCAGGGGTCTGTCCAGCTTGCTCTGGAGCAGCTTCCGCCGGGGGTGTATAGCCTCTGGGTGGTCCGCGGAGGGAAGCCCCAGGTGTGGTGCCGGTTTGTCAAGATGTGAGCGCATGATGGATACTGCGGCAGCGATTCGGGAATCGATCGAGGTCAAACGGCGCCTGCTCGAGCAGTGCCTCCAAGACATCCAGCACTGCGGGAGGCTGTTGGCGGAGAGCCTACGGCGGGGAGGGAAGGTGCTGCTATGCGGGAACGGGGGCTCGGCAGCGGATGCACAGCACATTGCGGCGGAGCTGGTGGTGCGGCTGCGCAGCCAGGTCAACCGTGCGGCGATTCCGGCGATCGCCCTCACGGTAGATAGCTCCATCCTGACGGCTGGGGGCAACGATTTGGGCTTCGATAATGTCTTTGCCCGCCAGGTGGAAGCCTACGGGCGCGCCGGCGATGTGCTGGTGGCAATCTCCACCAGCGGCAATTCCGAGAACGTGCTGCGGGCGGCTCAGCAGGCGCAGCGCCAGGGGCTTGCCGTCATCGGCTTGTTGGGGAGCGGTGGAGGGCGCATCCTTCCACACTGCACGGCAGCGGTGGTCGTGCCGAGCTCGGTCACGGCGCGGATTCAGGAAGCGCACATCCTCATCGGGCACATCTGGTGCGAGATGGTGGAGGAGGCGCTCTTCCCGAACCAGGTCCCCGCTACGTGAAAACTCGCCGCACTGCGTCCCCACGCCCGGGTTGGTCAATCCGTGCATGCACCGATGAGCACCAAGGCAGAGTACCTGCGTCCGGAAGCGGTGGTGGAGCACGTAGACATCACGCGCTACCCCGAAATCGCCGATCTCGTTGCCGCGATGGGGCGCATGTCCTTCCAAGCCCGCAATCTCCATCGCGCTGTGGAGATCTACGACGCCATGCTCAGCGACCCCGACTGCACGGTGATTCTGTGCCTGGCGGGGTCCTTGGTCAGCGCGGGGCTGCGTCGCATCCTCGTGGAGGCAATCCGCTCCCGCATGGTGGATGTGGTGGTCTCGACCGGGGCAATCTTGGTGGACCAGGACTTCTTCGAGGCATTGGGCTTTCGCCATTACCAGGGGTCGCCGCGCGCCGATGATGAACAGCTCCGGCAGCTCATGATTGACCGCATCTACGACACGTACATTGACGAGGAGGAGCTGCGGGTGTGTGACCACACCATCGCCGAGATCGCCGATAGCCTTGAGCCAGGCGTGTATAGCTCGCGCGAGTTTCTGGCAGCAATGGCGCGCTACCTGCAGCAGCGCGGATTGGGGGAGGATTCGATCGTGCGCACTGCCTACGAATGCGGAGTGCCGCTCTTCGTGCCGGCGTTTTCGGACTGCTCGGCGGGCTTTGGACTGGTGCTGCACCAATACCGGGCGGGGGCGCGTCACGTGGCGATCGATTCGGTCAAGGACTTCCGCGAGCTGACCTTCCTGAAGATCCATGCTCGGCAGACGGGGCTGGTGATGGTCGGCGGCGGGGTGCCGAAGAACTTCGCCCAGGATATCGTTGTGGCAGCCGAGGTGCTGGGCGTGGAGGTGCCCATGCACGCGTACGCGATCCAAGTCACCGTTGCCGATGAGCGCGATGGAGGGCTTTCCGGCTCGACCCTCCGCGAGGCGAGCTCCTGGGGGAAGGTCTCCGCACAGCGCGAGCAGATGGTCTTTGCCGAAGCAACGCTGGCGCTCCCGTTGCTCTTCGGTGCGGTCTACCATCGCGGGAGCTGGCGGCAGCGCACGCAACGGCGCTGGGCTGAGGCACTGGAGAAGCCGGAGTTCTTCACCCTTCCGGTGGCGCAAGCCGTCTGAGCCGAAGGCTGCTCACGCCTCCTCCGCGGGGGGCTGCACAATCAGCACGCCGACGATGGGGTCGTTGACGTGATGCCGGAGGAGCCGCTCAATGAGCGCCGAGGTCAGCACCGTCCCGCTGGGCAGCAGCTTGATGCCAGAGCGGGTCTGCACATCGCACAGGAGGCGCATGCCCTCCCGCAGCTCGTGCAGGGCAACGCTGCGAGCGGTTGCTCCTGCCTGGCGGAGCACAGCGTACTGGCGCAGCAGCGGAAGAAGCTGCGGGTCGTACGCTTGGCGGGCGAAGCGCTCCAGATGGGCTGCCACCGCGAGTGGCTCCTGCGAAGTGCTCCAGAGTAGCTCTTCAAAGTCAACTGCCAGCCGCAGCAGGCGTGCCGGCAGTGGGATCTCCCACGCGCGGAGGTGGTGAGGGAAGCCCGTTCCGTCGTAGTTCTCCGTTACCGCCTCCAAGATCGGGACCAGCGGCAGCAGTCGGCTGTGCTGTCGGCACACGGCGGCTGCGGCCAGGGGGATTTGAACGAGGAGCTCGTGGGCAAGATGCCCGCTGTGCGTCATCGGCTCGTAGAGCAGGGAATCCGGCAGTGCAAGCCTACCGACCGGGTACACCGTGCCCGCATGCGGGAGCAGCAGCCGTTCCCGCTCCTCCAGTCCTTCGGCATGGTCCGCCAGCCATTGGCAGCAGTGGTGGAGCTGTGTGGAGAGCTGCCGCAGCGCCGGTGAGCGGATCTCCAGCAGTGTTTGCAGGAGCTGGAGCAGCTCGTCTGAGGCTGTAAGTACGATGTCCTGCTGCGGCTGCGGTCGGGATTGAAGCGCGCGGAATGCCGCTTCGAGCTTCTCCTGCAATTCGGCAATGCGGAAGGGCTTGCGCAGGTAAGCGTCGGCTCGGTATTGGTAGAGGGCAGCTTCGCGCCACTCTGCAGTGTCGAACGCGGTCATGAGGATGACATAGGTGGAGGCGAGCTCCGGGGTAGCCTTGATGCGCTGGCATAGTCCCAGACCGCTGGTCTCGCCCGGGAGTACGATATCGCAGAGCACGATTGCGGGACGGTGGCGCTGGATCAGCTCCCACGCCTCTTCGGCAGCACCCGCCGTCAGGAGCTCTGCCTCTGGGAACAGCTCCCGAAGCACGGCTTCGAGCGCCGCCACAACCGATGGCTGGTCATCCACAATTAGGATGCTCAGCGGAGCCGGAGTCATGACCCAGCCGACTGCGTCTGGGCAGAGGTGTCCCGTTGCACTTGCATCAGGCGCAGGAAGTCCGCCGTCGTCAGCCGCCGTACCAGGATGCTCACTCGGCGGTTGGAGGGGTCGAAGGGGTTTTCCGGATTGCGGGGCTTGGAATCCGCATAGCCGATGACGCTGGTGACCTGCCCCTTCCAGAGACCGGCTTGCTCCAGCACACGCCGGGCGGCATTGGCGCGGTCGGTGGAGAGCTCCCAGTTGGTGTAGCGCGAACCGGGGGCATAGGCGCGGCTATCGGTGTGTCCTTCGACCTCGATGTGGTTGGGGAGCCGGGCAAGGACCTCACCCAAGCGGTGGAGAAGCTGTTCTGCTGGGGGACGAAGCTCGGCGCTGCCGACGCGGAAGAAGAGGTTCTCCCGCGTCTCCAGCAGCTCGATGCGGAGTCCTTCCGGGGTCATCTCCAGTCGGAGCGAAGCGAGCAGCTCGCCCAGTTCGGGATTGCGCTGCGAGAGCTCCTGCAGCATTGCCTGCAGCTCTTGGTGGAGCTGTTCCAGGCGGGCAGCGGCGCGGCTGCTATCCTGTACGGCTTGGCGCCACTGCTCTGGGCTTACCCCCGCCGTTCCGATGCCCACGGGGAAGGGCTGGTAGGGTCCACCCCGCTCGGAGAAGTTGTCGTAGTAATCGCCGCCCTTCTCCAGCACGTAGCGTGCCGGACGCATTTTGATATCGATTGGCAGCGCCTTGCCCGTCAGGAAGCTAAAAGCGCCCGGCTCGTTGAAGTAGCTGGCGATGGCTTTGCGGGAGGATTCCGAAAGCTGCATAATCCACATCACCAGGAAGAACGCCATCATCGCGGTGACGAAGTCGGCGTAGGCGACCTTCCAGGCGCCTCCGTGGTGCCCGTGATGGGCTGCCCGGCGCCGCTTGCGGATGACAATCGGCTCGCTTTTGGGCTCTGCCATGGTCTACCGTGCCCGCTTGAGTGCCTCTTCGGTTTCCTGGAAGCTGGGGCGGAAGTCCGGGTCGATGGCGCGGCGTCCGTATTCGACGGCAACTACCGGCGGTGCCCCTTTGACGAAGGCAAGAATGGCTGCCTTGATGCAGTTCAGGTAGCGCTGCTCGGCTGCCTGGAGGTTCTCTAAGCTGCGTCCGATGGGTCCAACCACCCCGTAGGAGAGCAGCACGCCCAGGAAGGTCCCCACCAGGGCTGCGGCAACGCTGTGCCCGACCACCTCCGGAGGTTGGTCCACCTTGCCCATGGTGATAACCACGCCGAGCACTGCAGCAACGATTCCCAGTCCTGGGAGCGAATCCGCAATGGTGATGAGCGCCGCCGGGGCGCGCGACTCCTTCTGGTGAATGGTCTCCAGGTCCAGCTCCATGAGGTCCTCCAGGTCGTGGGGCGGGACCCCGCCGTTGAGCACGACCTTCATCGTGTCACAGAAGAAGTCCACGGCGTGGTGGTTCGCAAGCACCGTGGGGTATTTGCTGAAGATGGCACTGGAGTGCGGGTTCTCCACGTGCTGCTCCAGGGCGATGAGCCCCTCGCGCTTTGCCAGTTGGAAGATCTCAAAGAGGAACTGCAGCAGCTCCAGGTAGGCTGCCTTCGAGAGCTTGTTGCCGCGCAGTGTTGCCAGAACGCCCTGAACGATGCGGCGGAGCATGTCCGGCGGATTGGAGATGAGGAGCGACCCAATCGCCGCCCCACCAATGATGAGGAACTCGCTGACTTGGAACAGAATCAGGAGCTGTCCCCCGTGCATGGTGTAGCCAGCGATGATGCTGGCAAAGACCACCGCCAGCCCGATCAGCACGAACATAGTCCTCAGGCACGCTGTTTCACACTCCCGGCACGCACCGTGCGGTGCCGCTCCGCAGGAGTATATCGGCTGCCAGGGGGAAAGCTAAAGCCGCAGCGGGGAAAACCTTTTTGACTCCGGCACGTCCACAGGCGGCGATGGATTGCGGGGAAGCTCCACGGGTGGGATTCGAACCCACAACCCCCTGGTTAACAGCCAGGTGCTCTGACCGTTGAGCTACCGTGGAACGGGCATGAACGCGCAGGCAAAAATACGGCGTTCGGCACAAACGATGGCGCATGGCGGCAAGGGTGGGCGCTTGCTGCGGGCAATCGGGAGCTACTTTGCGGCAGACCTGCTCGGTGTGTTGGGGGTTGCGCTGTTTTCGATTCTGCTGGGGCGGCTCCGCGGTGCCGAGGAGCTGGGCGTCTTCTCCTTTGCAATGGCGCTGGGCACGCTGGCGCAGGTCTTCACCGATGCCAACTATCAGTTGACGCTCCCGCAGCAGGTTGCCCGCACAGGGGAGTTGACAGCATTGACTGAAGCTCAGGCGGCAAAGCTTGTGCTGTGGCTGCCAGCATTCGCTGCTGTGCTGGCAGTAGCGGCGGCAAGCGGGCAGCCGCAGGTGGTGTTCGTGACGGCAGTTGCGCTGTTTGCGGGGCTTCTCCACAGCGTGGGGGATACGCTCATGGCAGGGCTCCGCGGGGCAGGGCAGCAGGAGCGCGCAGCGCGGATTATCGCTGTAAGCAGCACCATTGGGGCGAGCGCCGCCGTTGCAGGGCTCTTTGCGCAGATGCCGTTGGCGCTGTTGGTGCTGCTCAACGGGGTAGCAACGGCGCTTCCGCGGGTTGCCTGGGGAGCGCAGGCGTTGCACTCGGTCCATCCCGAATGGAATCCCTGGCTGGAGCTACAGCGGCTATGGCGCTTGCGACCGAGCGGTGCGGTCGAGCTGTTGCAGCGCCTTGGTGCTCTCCTGCGCGAGCGCTTCGGCTGGATGGCGTTCGGGTTTTTAACCGTGCTCTTCATGCGCTACGGAGTGCTGCTGCTGGGGTGGGTGGGGACTCCGGCAGCGGTGGGCGTCTACTCGGCGGCGCAGCGCTTCCTGATGGTGCTGCGGATGCTACCGGGGGCGGTGCTTGTCGTGCTGCTGCCGGAGTTTGCCCGCAATCCCGATAGAGCCAGCCTCCGCCAGGGGATTGCGCTGAGCCTGCTTGTGGCTGCAGCCGTTGTGCTCCCACTGTGGATTGCCGCCCCTGTGCTCATGGAGCTGACCTTCGCCATCGAGGAAGCGGTGCTGCCGCTGCGGCTGATGTTGCTGAGCTTCCCGGCGGTACTGCTGTCGCACCTTCTGGAGGCGTATGTGCTGACGCTGCCCGGGACACAGCATCGGCTGGTGCGGGCAATGGTGCTGATCCTGTTGGCGATGCTGCCGGTGACGCTGCTGGGCTACGCCGTCGGTGGGGTCCCGGCAGTGGCGCTGGCGTATACGGTGATGGAGGTGCTGTACATGGGAGCAGTTGCCTGGAGCGCATGGAGCGGACGCTGATTGCAGCACTGCTGCTGTGGGGATGTGCCAATCCACTCCCTCCGCCTGGAGGACCGCCCGACCGGGAGCCTCCCTTCGTGCGTGCGGTGGAGCCGGAACCGGGCACGCGCAACTTCAGCGGGCGAGCCATCCGGATCCACTTCAGCGAGTTTGTGGACCGAGCATCGGTGCTCTCGGCAATACGCCTGCAGCCGCCGGCTCCGATGGAGCTCTCCTGGGATTGGTGGGGCAAGACGCTCACGATTCGCCTTCCCCACGGGCTGGATTCGGCAACGACGTACGTGCTGCTGCTGGGCACGGAGTACCGCGACCTGGCGGGCAACCACCCCGATACGGCGTTCAGCTTGGTCTTCTCCACAGGTCCGGAACTGGACCGAGGAGCAATTCTGGGCGAACTGCTCGACCCGCAGCCGCAAGGGGTCTACATCTGGGCGTACCGGCTGGATGGGCTGCTGCCCGATACGCTCAATCCTTCGCACACGCCGGCGCGCTACCGTACGCAACTGGGGCGCACAGGGGGCTTCCGTCTGATGGGGTTGCCTGCAGGGGAGTATCGGCTCTTCGCCGTGCGTGACCAGGATGGCGACGGGCTCTACCAGGAGGAGCGCGATGCGTTGGGCACGACAACCCATCCCATTGTCGTGCATGCCGATTCCCCAGCGACCGTGCGGCTGCGCTTGGGCACACCGCGAGACCGAACCCCACCACAGCTTTCCGACGTTCGCCCAGTGAGCCAGCGACGGGTCTGGCTGGAGTGGAGTGAGCCGCTCGATCCTGCATCGCTGCGTGCGGAGGGATTTGCCTTCGCTGAGAGCGCCGGCGCCGATACCGTTGCCGTGCGGGCAGCCGTGCAGGTGCCGCAGCGTCCGACGGTAGTGGAGCTGGTGTCGGAGCGGGCGTTGGAGCCGAACCGGCGCTACGCTGTTCTTGTTCGCCCGGGCAGTGTGCGCGATACCGCTGGAAATGTGCTCGTGCAAGCTCCGCAGCCCTTGTCGTTCCGCCCGGTGCCAACACCGGATACGCAGGCTGTGCGCCTGTGGACTGTGCCAGGCGATAGCGCACGCGGGGTCGGACTGGACGAGGTTCTGGAGCTCTTCGCCGATGCCGCGATGGATACGGCGGCGCTGGAATGCACAGTGCAGACGGCGCAGGGGGTACCTGTCCCCATCGTGCAGGAGGCGGTGCAGCAGAATCGGTGGCGTATTCGCCCGCAGCAGCGTTGGCAACCGGACGAGTGGCACCTCCTGCAACTGCGCTGGCGCACGGCGGCTGCCCTGGATGGACGCTCCCTGCGCGATACGCTCCTCCGCGTTGCCTTTCGGACGCTTGACCCGCGGACCTGTGGCGAGCTCCGCGGAGAGCTGCTCGATAGCCTCGGCTGCGGCGGACCGTACGTGCTGCAGCTTTACGACCGCGCGGGCAGGCTGCGCCGCCGCCTTACGCTGGAGCATCCCGGACAATGGGCGTTCGGTGAGCTGCCCGCTGGAGAGTACACGCTGGAGCTCTTCTGCGATGCCGATGGCGATGGCGTCTACAGCGCCGGCAATGCCTTTCCCTTCCGCTTTGCCGAACGAAGTGTGCGCGCAGGACCGTTCGAGGTCAAAGCACGGTGGAGCCTGGAGGGGATCCGCGTCGTGTTGCCGCCGTAGCGGCTACAGGCAGCGCGTGCGCCCGCCATCAACGGGGATGCTCACGCCCGTGATGTAGCCGGCAAGTGGGGAGGCAAGGAACAGCGCCAGAGCAGCAATCTCCTCGGGCTGCCCGATTCGCCGCATGGGGATCTGCTGCAGCGTCTGCTCCAGGATGCTCTCCAGCGGCACGCCGGTCTGCTCCGCCTGGTAGCGCCAGAGGGATTCGAGCCGCTGCGTTTGGATACTGCCGGGCAGGATGTTGTTCACGGTGATGCCCATCGGCGCCAGCTCCACAGAGAGCGTCTTTGCCCAGCTCGCCATCGCTGCTCGGACGGTGTTGGAGACCCCCAGCCCTTCGATTGGCTGGCGTACGGAGGTGGAGAGGATGTTCACGATCCGCCCGTAGCCCAACTGGCGCATCCCGGGCAACAGGGCTTGCATGAGCACATGGGCGCTCCAGAGATGCTGCCGGAAGGCGTGCTCGAAGGCATCCAGCGGTGCCTCCGAGAGCCGTCCCGGTGGAGGGCCACCCGTGTTGTGCACCAGAATGTGGTAGGCGAGCCCGCTCTGCTGCAGATGCTCTTTGAGCACCCGCTGGAGCTGTTCGGTCTGCGCCATGTCCACGACCAGGATCCGGTGCTGCTGCTGTTCGGGGGTGGGGAGCTCGCGCCGTACCTGTTCGAGCCGTTCGGGATTGCGCGCCAGCAGCGTGACTTCGGCACCGGCGCGCGCGAACACGAAGGCGATGGCACGCCCAATACCCTGGGTGCCCCCGCACACCAATGCCTGCATGCCCGAAAGGCTCAGCTCCGGTGCCGGCATGCTCAGCTCTCCGGCTCGAAGCGCTCCAGCTCCTCCAGGATGGCGGGGACAATCTCCTCCTCGCTGACCCGGCGGACAACCTCCCCTTTGCGGTAGAGCAGTGCAACGCCGCGTCCGGCAGCGATGCCGATATCGGCTTCGCTGGCTTCCCCCGGACCATTGACCACGCAGCCCAAGAGGGCAATCTTGACCGGTTTGCGGATACCGGCGCGGCGAATCGCCTCCTCCAGCTCACGGCTGATGCGGAAGAGATCCACCTCGATGCGCCCGCACGTGGGGCAGGCGATGATCTCCACGCTCCGCTGCGCCAGTCCAAGCGAGCGGAGGATCTCCTTGCCGACCTCCACCTCGCGCTCGGGCTCATCGGTCAGGGAGACCCGGATAGTGTCCCCGATGCCCTCAGCCAGGAGCGTTCCAATCCCCACAGCCGATTTAATGATGCCCGTGCCGGGCAAGCCGGCTTCGGTCACCCCCAGGTGTAGCGGGAAATCCACCTGGTCGGCGAGCATCCGGTAGGCTTCGATCATCAAGCGGACATCGGTGGATTTGACCGAGATGATGATGTCGTCGAAGCCGAAGTCCTGGGCAATCTCCACATGGCGCAGCGCGCTCTCCACGAGCGCTTCCGGCGTCGGGTAGCCGTACTTCTCCAGCAGGTCCTTCTCCAGCGAGCCGGAGTTGACCCCGATACGGATGGGGATACCGCGTGCTTTGGCAGCTTCGAGAACCTGCCGGATGCGCTCGCGCGAGCCGATGTTGCCGGGGTTGATCCGCACCTTGGCAACACCGGCTTCGATGGCTTTGAGCGCAAAGATGTGGTTGAAGTGCACGTCGGCAACGATGGGGATGTCTACACGGCGGACGATCTCGGCGATGGCTTCGGCAGCCTCCCAATCGTTGACCGTCACGCGCACGATATCCGCACCGGCTTCCTTGCAGCGCAGGATCTGCGCCACCGTTGCCTCTACATCGGCGGTCTTGGTCTTGGTCATGGTCTGCACCGAGATTGGCGCATTCCCGCCGACGGGGACGTTCCCGACCATGACGCGCCGTGTCTTGCGCCGCCGGAAGGGGCGCGTGGCAATTGGCTGCTGCTCGAGAACTCCGAGTTCGAACTGCATGGTTACCGCCCGTTGTGCACGTGGCGACTGAACTCGTAGAGGATTTGGCGTTCGTGCTCGCTGAGGCTATCGTAGCCGTGCGTGACGATCTTGTCCAGGATGGCGTCGATATCGGACTGCGTGATCGGGGCGCCTTGGAAGTAGAAGAGCACCTCCTCCGCCGGGGGTGCGGGGCGGACGAGCGTCAGCCCCCGACGCCGCTGAGGGGAGGGACGACGGTGGGGAAGTCCGCGCAGCCAATTCCAGAAGCGTTCACCGGCGGCGAATACCCCCCAGCGGTCCCCGAAGCGCAGCAGCAGGAATCCCGTTGCAGCACCGCCCAGATGCGCAAAGTGCGCAATTGTAGAGCCCGCGCTGGTGATGCCGGAGATGAACTCAATCCCCGCCATCAACAGCACCAGGATGCGCGCGGGGATGGGGATGAAGAAGGGGAACATCAGCACGGGGCGGTCCGGGAAGGTCAGTCCAAAGGCAAGGAGGATGCCGTAGATGGCTCCGGAGGCGCCCACGGTTGGCGCCGGATAGGTCCAGAAGAGCTGTACCAGCAGGTGCACAATGCCGGCACCGATTCCGCACAGCAGGTAGTACGTTGCAAAGCGTCGGCTTCCCCACAGCAACTCCAGCTCGGTGCCGAACATCCACAGCACGAAGAGGTTGAACAGGATGTGCCAGATGTTGTCCAGCCCAGCGTGCATGAACTGGTAGGTGAGCAACTGCCAGGGGTAGAAATCCCCGCTGAGCAGCGGCTGCAGCGCGAAGTAGCGCACGATGTATTCGCCGACCGGCACACCGTGGTAGCGGAACAGCCCCAGGAAGAGATGCTGCACCAGGAAGACGGCGATGTTGAGCAGGATGAAGGTGCGCAGCGCTGGTGTGTCGCCCAGAAATCTTCGCCCGTACAGTGTCATTGCATGCGAGCGTGTTGACAGATGCCGGCGCGATAGACGTCAAGTAGCGCTTAGGATTGCTCCAGCGCACGCAGCCCTGGCAACGGCTTGCCTGCCAGGTATGCCAGGGTTGCACCTCCGCCGGTGGAGCAGTGGCTCACAGCAGTATCGGCTCCCAGCGCCTGAAGGGCGGCAATGGAATCCCCTCCACCGACAACGGTGAACGCCCCGCGCTGTGTTGCCTGTGCCACTGCGCGCGCCACAGCAGCGGTGCCGGAACGGAAGCGCTCCTCCTCGTACTTGCCCATCGGACCGTTCCAGAAGATCGTGCGCGCCGTTCGCAGCAGCTCAGCGAAGCGGCGCTCCGTCTCTGGTCCGATATCGTACCCGATCCAGCCCTCGGGGATGCCCTCCTCCACAGTGCACACGCGGGTATCCCCATTGGCTGTGATGAGCACGTCGGTGGGTAACAGGAGCTGCTTCCCCAGCGCCTGGGCGCGCTGCAGTATCGCTTGTGCGGCGGATTCCAGTTCGGGTTCGTACACTGAGGAGCCAATGGCATGCCCCTGTGCCTTGAGGAAGGTGAACGCCATTGCCCCACCCAGGAGCAGGGCGTCGCAGCGCTCCAACAGCGCCGAGAGCAGGTCGAGCTTATCGGGGACCTTGGCACCGCCGATGACCGCTACGTACGGACGCTCCGGGGCAGAACGCAAGCGCTCCAGTGCAGCGAGTTCGCGTTCAACCAGTAGCCCGATGCCCTTCCATTCGAAGAGGTCGGCGATGGCAGCAACGCTGGCGTGCGCGCGGTGCAGCGTCCCGAAAGCATCGTTGATGTACACCTGGGCGCCGTGCCGTAGCTGGGCTGCAAACTCCTTGTCGTTGGCTTCCTCGCCGGGGTAGAAGCGTACATTCTCCAGCACGACAACCTCCCTGCCCGGATGCGCCCGCTGCAGCGCTGTGGAGACCGCTTCCCCGATGCAATCGGGGACGAAGAGCACGGGGCGGTCCAACAGCACCGCCAGCCGCTGCGCAACCGGCGCCAGGGAGTACTCCGGACGCACCTGCCCCTTGGGACGCCCCAGGTGCGAGAGTACAATGGGGAGAGCCCCAGCGTTCAGGAGCGCTTCCAACGTCGGCAGCGCTGCACGGATGCGGCTGTCATCGGCAACGGCGCCATCCCGCAAGGGGACGTTGAGGTCCAGGCGCACCAGGACCCGTGCGGAAGCAATCGGCAGTTCGCGAAGCGAGCGCAGCGGCACGGTCCTTGCCCGAATGGTCCAACCCTCAATCCGCCAAGCGCAGTAGTAGGTCTACGATGCGGTTGACGTAGCCCCATTCGTTGTCGTACCAGCCGACGACCTTCACCAGCGTGCCCTGCGCCATCGTGGAGAGCGCATCGAAGATGCACGAGTGCGGATTGCCCACGATATCGCTGGAGACGATGGGCTCCTCGGTGTACTCCAGGATGCCCTGGAGAGGACCCTCGGCAGCCTGGCGGAAGGCGTCGTTGATCTCTTCAACGGTGGCGGGGCGGCGCAGCACAGCCGTCAGGTCGGTGATCGAACCATCGGGCACGGGGACGCGCAGGGCATAGCCATCGATGCGCCCTTTGAGCTCGGGGATGACGCTGCCGACGGCTCGCGCTGCCCCGGTCGTGGTGGGGATGATGTTCGTTGCTGCTGCCCGAGCCCGGCGCAGGTCCTTGTGCGGCAGGTCCAGAATGCGCTGGTCGTTCGTGTACGCGTGCACGGTAACCATGAAGGCGCGTTCGACCCCAAAGGCATCGTGGAGGACCTTGACCATCGGGGCAACGCAGTTGGTCGTGCACGATGCATTGGAGATAATGCGCTCGGTGCCCGTGAGCGTGTGCTCGTTGACGCCGAGCACTACGATTGCATCGGCGCTATCCTTGGGCGGGGCAGTGAGCACGACTTTGCGGGCGTAGCGCAGGTGCTGTTCCGCATCGGCACGCCGGGTGAACTTCCCTGTGGCTTCGACCACGATATCCACGTCCTTCCACGGGATGCCCTCCAGCGTCGGGCTGGCACTGACGGGGATGGCATGCCCGTCGATGAGAAGCTGGTCGCCTTCGGCACGCACTTCACCGGAGAAGCGCCCGTGCACGGAGTCGTACTTGAAGAGGTGCGCCAGCGTTGAGGCATCGGTCAAATCGTTGATGCCGACCCACTCCAGGGCTGCACGGCGCTGGAGCGCAGCGCGCAGCAGGAGCCGACCGATGCGTCCGAATCCGTTGATAGCAACACGTACTGCCATGGTGTGGGCAGCAGCCTATGATGGCACATTCGAGGGAGCCGTTTCCAATTGGGCAAGCAATTGGCGAATCAGTTGCGCAGCGTCATCCAGGCTTCGGGCAACGTGGAACTGCAGCCCAGAGCGCTGCAGAATCTGAGCTGCCTCCTCGGCATTGGTCCCCTCCAGCCGGATGACAATGGGCACGCGGACCTCCACATGCTGCAGGGCTTGGACGATACCATTGGCGACTCGGTCGCAGCGCACAATGCCGCCGAAGATGTTCACCAGAGCAACGCGGACGTTGGGGTCGGAGAGCATGATGCGGAAGGCATGGGCGATGCGCTCCACGTTGGCAGCCCCGCCCACATCGAGGAAGTTTGCCGGGCGCCCGCCGGCAAGCTGGATCATGTCCATCGTTGCCATTGCCAGTCCGGCGCCATTGACCATGCAGCCGACGTTGCCGTCGAGCTTGATGTAGTTGAGCTGGTGCCGTGCGGCTTCCACCTCCAGCGGGTCCTCTTCGGCAATGTCGCGGAGTGCTGCCAGATCGGGATGGCGGAAGAGAGCGTTGTCATCGAGCACGACCTTGGCATCCAGCGCCAGGAAGCGCCCGTCGGCGGTCAGCGCCAGAGGATTGAGCTCAAGCAGCGAGCACTCCAACTCCTCATAGGCGCGGGCGAGCTTGGGGAGCAACTCCACGAACGCGTTTAGCTGTGTGCCCTCCAGCCCCAATCGGAAGCCGATTCGGCGCGCCTGGAAGGGCTGCAGTCCCCAGAAGGGATGGATGTGCTCGCGCACGATCGCCTCGGGGTGCTCAGCGGCAACGGTTTCGATCTCCACGCCGCCCTCGGTGGAGAGCAGCACCAGAGGACGGTTCCGGCTGCGGTCGAGCGTGATGGCAAGGTAGAATTCGCGGGCGATCGGAACGGCTTGCTCGATGAGCAGGTGGCGGACGCGGCGTCCTTCAGCGCCGGTCTGAGCCGTCACCAATCGGTTGCCCAGCATCAGCAGTGCCAGCCGGTAAGCTTTGTCGGCGATATTGCCTTCGCGCACCAGCATCACACCACGCACGGGGATTCCGTTGAAGAGGAGCGGTTCGCCTGTATCGGCATGCACGAAGTGCCCCTTGCCGCGTCCCCCGGCGTGGAGCTGTGCTTTGAGCAGCACTGCGGGGATACCGCTGAGCACGAACTCCTCGTACGTTATCCGACCGGCTTCTTCGGCTGAACTGACGACGCGTCCCTTAGGAATCGGGACGCCGAAGCGGCTGAGCAGCTCTTTGGCTTGGAACTCGTGGAGATTCATCGTGCCCGATGCAGCGTTACGGTGTACGCTTCTTCTTCTCGGTGCGGACCTCAACGCCGCCCTCCTCAGGCTGGGTGGGTTGGGATTGCTGCGGAGCAGCAACGCCCTCGCGCGGCTTCTTAGTTGTGCGGACTTCGACCCCACCCTCGGATGCCGGTGCAGCGGTTTGGGTCTCTGGCTTGGGCAAGCGCTTCGGCTTGGCAGCAGCGTTCTGCTGCTTGCTTTGGGCGGCGGTGTCAGTGCGTGCTGCCGTGGTGTCGGTGGGTGTCGCGGGTGTAGGAGCAACGCTTGGGGTATCCAGGCGCAGCTCTTCGGGTTGCGCTGCCGGCTCGGATTGCTGGCGCGAAGGAGCACAACTGAGAACCAGGACCAGTGCCAGGAGCGGAAGGAGTCGCATGGTTTGCCGTAATTTGGTGTACGAACTGCCGCGCAAGACGGGTGCAAAGCTATGGAATTCCAGCCGTACAGACGCCGGCAGCGGCTTCTGCGCTTGGCGCTGCTCTACGGTATCATTGCGCTTGCTGGGGTTGTGCGGCTTTCGGTGGCGCCGCTCCTTCGGGAGCAGGAGCTGGGCACTGCGGGGCGCCCCATTCGGCTCTTCCTTGTGCCGTCGGTAGATGCGCAGAAGGTCACGCAGAGCGCTGCTGAATTGGTCCGCTTCCTGCAGGAGCGCACGGGATACGTCGTGGAGGCATCGGTGCCGACCAGTTATATCACCGTAGTGGAAGCCTTCGGAGCCGGTCGCGCCGATATTGCCGCCGTCAATGCCTTCAGCTATCTGCTGGCACATGAGCGCTATGGAGCCCGAGCTGTCCTGCGCGTGGTACGGCGGGGCGGGGAGCTGAGCTATCGCGGGCAGATCATTGCGCATGTTGCCAGCGGCATTACGACGCTGCGGCAACTGCACGGACGGCGGATTGCCTACGTTGACCCAGCCTCCACATCGGGCTACATCCTGCCCAAAGCCCTGTTGGAGCGCGAGGGGATTCGACCGGCGGAGGAGGTCTTCGCCATGCGCCACGACAATGTGGTCACGATGGTCTATCAACGCCAGGTGGACGCCGGGGCAACCTACTACTCCCCACCCGATCCGCACACGGGCGAGATCCGTGATGCGCGCGCTCGGGTGCTCCACCAGTTCCCCGACGTGCTGGAGAAGGTGCGGATCGTGGCGCTGACGGATTCCATCCCGAACGACCCCATCATCGTGCGGGCGGATTTGCCCGAGCCGGTCCTTGAGCGCCTGATCCAGGCACTGCTGGAGTTTGCAGCAACGCCCCAGGGCAAGAGGGCGCTCTACGAGATCTACAGCGTCGAGGGCTTTGCTCCGGTACACGACCGTGACTACGATGGATTGCGCCGCCTTCTGCGGCAGTACGTCGGGGATGTGGAGAGGTTGCTGCGCCAATGAGGGCACAGATTGAGCTCTTGGGCGTGACGAAGCGCTATCCCAACGGGGTCGAGGCGCTGCGCAACGTGACCGTGCGCGTCTACCGTGGGGAGTTCCTTGCGGTCATTGGGCTGAGCGGTTCGGGGAAGTCCACGCTCCTGCGCTGCATCAATCGGCTGGTGGAGCCGAGCGAGGGGCGGGTCTACTTCGAGGGGGAGGATGTGACGCACCTGCGGGGGGAGGCGCTCCGGCGGCATCGGCAGCGGATTGGGATGGTGTTTCAGCAGTTCAACCTCATCGAGCGGCGGAGTGTGCTAGAGAACGTGCTGGTGGGCGCCCTGGGACGGGTTCCGGTGTGGCGGTCACTACTGGGGAACTTCAGCGCCGAGCTCGTGCAAGAGGCGCTCCACAATCTGGAGATTGTGGGCTTGGCGGAGAAGGCGGCTGAGCCGGTTCGGGCGCTCTCGGGCGGGCAGAAGCAGCGCGTTGCCATTGCGCGCGCGCTCATGCAGCGTCCACAGGTGCTGCTGGCAGATGAGCCGGTGGCAAGCCTGGACCCGGCAACGGCGCACTCAGTGTTGCGCTACCTGGAGCAGCTCAACCGCGAACACGGGTTGACCATTGTGTGCAGCTTGCACTTCCTGAGCTTGGTGCGCCGCTACGCCAGCCGGGTTGTTGCCCTCCGCACCGGGGAGCTGGTCTTCGAGGGGGCAGCCGAGGAGATTACCCCTGAGCGGTTCCGCCACATCTACGGCGAGGAAGCCGAGGAGGTCGAGCTGCGATGAGCCTGGCGCTACGCATTCGTGCACTACTTGCAGATGCCCTCTTGGGGGCGTACATCGGGGCGGTGGTGTATCGGATCGTCTGGGGGCAGATCCTCGGAGGCAGCCCGCCGGAATCGGTCACGCTGGCGGAATGGCTGGGATATGCAGGCTGCGCGGGAGGATTCGCCCTTGTTGGGCAGTTGGCGCGGTGTACTCCGGGGGCGTGGCTGCTGTGGCGGGAGAGCATGCGACCCTGGCAGCGCACGGTGGCGCAACACGTTGTCTGGGCAACGGTGGTGCTGACGATCTGGACCGGCTGGAGCGTTGCACGGGTTTCGCCCGTGGAGTTCTTCTCTGCCAAAGGGTTGGAGAGCGCTGCCCGGCTCTTCGGGGCACTCTTGCGTCCGGAGCTCTCGATTCTAGACGCGGCATTGCTGGCGATGCTGCAGACCATCTACATCGCGCTCATGGCGACGCTGTTGGGACTGCCTCCGGCGCTGCTGCTGGGCTTTCTGGCTGCGCGCAACCTCATGCGTGCGCATCCTGTGACCTTTGCGCTCTACGCCGTGCTGCGGGTGTGGATCAACTTCGTGCGCTCGGTCGAACCGCTCATCTGGGCGGTGATCTTCTCCGTGTGGGTGGGCATCGGTCCGTTTGCTGGCATGCTGGCGATGCTGCTGCATACAGTAGCGGCGCTGGCGAAGCTGTATTCGGAGCAGGTGGAATCGATTGACCCAGGCTTGGTCGAGGCGGTGGAATCCACTGGGGCGCACCCAATCCAGGTGGTCTTCTACGGCGTTGTGCCGCAGGTGTTGCTGCCATTTCTGGCGTTCACCATCTACCGCTGGGATAGCAACGTGCGCATGGCAACGGTCATCGGATTGGTCGGCGGCGGTGGTATCGGCACGCTGCTGATGCAGTACCAAGGGCTTGCCCGCTGGCAGGAGGTGGGCATGATCGTGCTGCTGATTGCCGCGGTCGTGTGGGTGATGGATTACCTTTCGGCGCGGATTCGGGAGATGTTGTCGTAGAGGGCACAGACGATGTGGCTGGAGTACGCGTGGACCGTTGTTGTGCTGGTGTTCTTGGAGGGGCTGCTCTCGGCGGATAATGCGCTGGTGCTGGCACTGTTGGTCAAGGACTTGCCTCCGCGCAAGCGCTTGCGCGCGTTGACCTACGGGCTGGTGGGCGCTTATGTATTTCGGTTTGCGGCGATCTTCTTTGCCACGATTCTCCTCCAGGTGTGGCAGTTCCAGGCGTTCGGGGCAGCGTATCTGTTCTACGTTGCGCTGCGCCACCTGCTCAAGCCCAGAGCCCAGCAGCAACGCCAGCTCAAAGCCCCGCCCAGCTTCTGGGGAACGGTCCTGCGGGTGGAGCTCATGGATATTGCCTTTGCGGTGGATTCCATCCTGGCGGCGGTGGCACTGGTGAAGAGCTTGCCACCGACGGATCTGCCGCACGTTGGAGGACTCGATGGCGGACGCTTTGCAGTGGTGATTCTGGGAGGATTTATCGGCGTGGCAGCGATGCGGCTGGTGGCGCGCTTCTTCGTGCGCCTGCTGGAGGAGCATCCGCAGTTGGAGCGCGCTGCCTACCTCATCGTGGGGTGGATTGGGCTCAAGCTGCTGGTCGTCACGCTGAGCCATCCTGAGCTGGGGCTAATTCCCGAGGACATCCCACAGCAGACCTGGTACAAGCTGCTCTTCTGGGGCGTGATGGTGGGGCTCTTCACCTGGGGGATGCTCTCGCGGCGCAAGCCTTCGGAGGTCCGGAAAACAGCTTCGCCGTAGACTTGGCAAGCTACTGCCGCGAGCGCGCCTGGAGGACATCTTCGGCAAGCAGGTCGAGCGTCCCCACCACGGCTTCCCAGCTCCATTCCCGTGCAGCGGCATGCAGGAATGGGGCAAACTCCCGTGCCCGCCCGTTGCCGAAGAAATCCGCTATGGCTTCTGCGAGCGCCTCTGCACGCGGTTCGACGATGTAGCCGGTCTGCCCTGGACGGACGTACTCAGGGAGCCCGCCAACATTGGTCACCACAACCGGTCGCTCGTAGCGCAGCGCCAGCGGAGTAATGCCGCTCTGAGTGGCGCTCCGGTAGGGCTGGACGACCAGATCGGCTGCGGCAAAGTAGAGCGGGATCTCCTGCTGCGGAATGAAGCGATTCACAACCCACACCCGCTCAGACAAGCCCAGCTGTCGGAGGCGTTGCTCGAACGCATCGGTGGGCATGTACCACTCGCCCACGATGAGCGTCAACGGGGGATTGGGCAACAGTGCCAGCGCTTCGGCAAGCAGGTCAATGCCTTTGTACGGGCGGACCAGCCCGAAGAAGAGCAGCACAGGCTCGGATTCCGGAATTCCCAACCGCTTGCGAGCAAGCGCACGCTCTGGGGCGGGACCGTAATCGAAGGGCGGATGGGGATGCACGCGGTACGGCTTCCGCCTGCAGAACGGCTCCAGCTCGTGCGCGACGGCATGGGAGAGCACAAGGAAGCCCTCCAGCCCATCCAGCAGAAAGCGCGTCAGAAGGCGCGCCAGAGGGAAGCGTTCGTGGGGCGATACATTGTGCACGATGCCCAGCAACAGGGTCTGCGGGCTCCGCCGGCGAACAATCCGTGCAACGCTGCCCAGGCACGGGGCAAAGAAGGGCAGCCACACGTTGATGAGCAGCGCATCGGGAGCGTGCGCGGCAAGCTCAAGCGCTGTGCGGTACCAGTTCCACGGCAGCAGCGAATGCAGCCGCGCTACGATAGGGAGTCCCTCCGGCGGAGGCTCCTCGCTCCACTGGGTGCGCCCGGGGAACAGCCACGGAGGGTACTGGTAGCGGAAGGTGTAGATGAGCGCCTCCCGTCCGGCTCGGATATAGGCTGCGGCAAGCGATTCGGTGTAGGTGGCAATTCCCCCGCGACGCAAGGGGTGGGCCGGTCCAATCAGCACAATGCGGGCGAGCATGCTTGCGACCTCAAGCTCCGGCGCTGAATACGAGCCTGGAGTGGCTGGATTGCACCATGAGGGGGATTGTGCAGCTCTGAGAGGGCAAGCTCGTAAGTTTGTGACGGCGTTGCATCAGCAATGTGGGAAAGCTCATGCGCATCCAGGTCAAGATTCTGCGGTACAATCCCGAACGGGATGAGCGCCCGCACTACGAGATCTTCACCCTCGAGGATGTGCATCCGACCGACCGCGTGCTGGACATCCTGCATCGGATCAAAGAGGAGCAGGACGGGAGCCTGACGTTCCGGCGCTCGTGCGCGCATGGGATGTGTGGCTCCGATGCCATGAAGATCAACGGGCGCAATGCGCTTGCCTGTACCGTGTTGCTGCGCGATTTGGACCTGCGCAAGCCCATTGTCATTGAGCCGCTGCCCTTCTTCCCGATCATCAAGGACCTGGTGGTGGACCTGGAGCCCTTCTTCCAGAAGTACGAAGCCGTCAAGCCGTATCTGCTGCCGCGCGAGGCGCCTCCGGAGGACGGGCGCGAGTACCGCGTGCTGCCGGAGCAGATGGAGCGGATTATGGAGTCAACCAAGTGCATCCTGTGTGCGTGTTGCTCGGCTTCGTGCCCCTCGCTGTGGTCGCATCCGGATTACCTGGCGCCGGCGGCACTGCTGAAGGCATACCGCTTTATCTTCGACCCGCGCGATGGGGCAACCCAGGAGCGGCTGGCAATCGTGGGCACCGAGAACGGCGTCTGGCGCTGCCATACGGTTTACAACTGCGTGGAGGCATGCCCGAAGGAGATCGACGTCACGTGGCATATCTCGCAGCTGAAGAAGGCGCTCGTCAACGGCGGGTGAGCGGTGGGGCAGCGGCAATGCTGCTAATTTTGTAGCTCTGGAACTGTGCCGAACGATGGTGGTGTGCAGATGAACGTTGGCTACATCGTGCAGGTGATCGGTCCGGTGGTGGACGTAGAGTTCCCCAGCGGGGAGCTTCCGGCGGTGCTCAACGCGTTGAAGATCCCGCGCAAGCGCCCGGGGAGCGAGGAGGAGGATGTGCTCGTGTGTGAGGTGCAGCAGCACTTGGGCGAGGACCGTGTCCGCTCCATCGCGATGGACACCACCGATGGGCTGGTGCGCGGCATGAAGGTCTACGACACCGGAGAGCCCATCAAGGTGCCGGTCGGACCCGGTGTTCTGGGGCGCATCCTCAACGTGGTCGGGGAGCCCATCGATGAGCTGGGACCGATTCAGGCGACGAAGTACTATCCGATCCACCGTCCGGCGCCGGCATTCGTGGAGTTGAGCACCCGCAAGGAGATGTTTGAAACCGGTATCAAGGTCATCGACCTCATCGAGCCGTTTACGCGCGGGGGGAAGACGGGGCTGTTCGGCGGCGCCGGAGTAGGCAAGACAGTCATCATCCAGGAGCTGATTCACAACATCGCAAAGCATCACGGTGGCTATTCGGTCTTCGGAGGCGTGGGCGAGCGGACGCGGGAGGGGAACGACCTGTGGCTGGAGATGAAAGCCTCCGGCGTGTTGGACAAGGCGGTGTTGGTCTTCGGGCAGATGAACGAGCCCCCAGGAGCCCGCGCCCGCGTGGGATTGACCGCGCTGACGATTGCGGAGTACTTCCGCGATGAGGAGGGGCGCGATGTGCTGCTCTTCATCGACAACATCTTCCGCTTTGTGCAGGCGGGTTCGGAGGTATCGGCGCTGTTGGGGCGGATGCCGTCGGCTGTAGGCTACCAGCCGACGCTGGCAACGGAGCTGGGGGCGCTGGAGGAGCGGATTGCCTCGACCATCCGCGGCTCCATTACCTCGGTGCAGGCGGTGTACGTCCCCGCAGATGACCTCACCGACCCGGCGCCCGCCAACACCTTCACGCACCTGGATGCAATGACGGTGTTGTCGCGCCAGATCGCCGAGCTGGGAATCTACCCGGCAGTGGACCCGCTGGAGTCCACCTCGCGCATTCTGGACCCGCTGGTCGTGGGATGGGAGCATTACGAGACCGCAATGCGCGTCAAGCAGGTCCTGCAGCGCTATAAGGACCTGCAGGACATCATCAACATCCTGGGCATGGACGAGCTCTCCGACGAGGACAAGCTCACCGTCTACCGGGCGCGCAAGATTCAGAAGTTCTTCTCCCAGCCCTTCCACGTTGCCGAGCAGTTCACCGGCTTGCCCGGGCGCTATGTGAAGATTGAGGACACCATCGCCGGCTTCAAGGCAATTCTGGATGGGGAGGTGGACGACGTGCCCGAAGTAGCCTTTAGCTACGTTGGGACGCTGGACGAGGCGCTGGAGAAGGCAAAGAAGCTCAAAGCCTCCGAGCTCAAAGCGGCGGCATCCTGAGCCATGGAGAAAGCCCTGCAGGTGGATATCGTTACGCCCCAAGGCAGCGTCTACAGTGGGGTGGTTGCCGCGGTGACGGTACCGGGGACGGTTGCACCGTTCCAGGTGCTCTACAACCACGCGCCGATTATCTCCTCGCTGGAGCCGGGAATAGTCAAGCTGCTGCTGGCAGATCTGTCACCCCGGTACTACGTCGTGGGGGGCGGGTTTGTAGAGGTACTGCACAACCATGTGACGGTGTTGGTCGATCAGGTAGAGCCTGCCGAACGAATCGATCTGCAGGAGGCGCAGCAGCAGGTTCGCCAGGCACAGCAGCGGTTGGCTTCTGCGCAAACGCTGGAGGAAGCCCGGCAGGCGCGCCAGGAGCTGCATCGAGCGGAGCTGCGGTTGCGGGCAGCCCGCCTGGCACAGGGGCAGCGGGAGAGCGTTGCCGGAGATTGAGCTCGTGTTTCGCTTATCTGCCGTAGTTTTGCAGCCGGATGTTAGCACTCACCCACAGAGAGTGCTAACAATAGGCTCAACAGTCGCATCGTCATTAGCCTCGGCGCAGGGTGTATGTCGAACAGTTCGGTTGCACAGCCATGAAGCTCACCCCGTTGTATGATCGCGTCGTCATCAAGCCTGCTCCGCCGGAGGAGGTGACCAAGGGCGGGATCATCATTCCGGACACGGCGAAGGAGAAGCCACAGCAAGGTGAGGTGGTTGCCGTTGGGAAGGGGAAGCTCACCGAGGACGGGAAGCTCATCCCCTTGCAGGTCAAGGTCGGTGACCAGGTGCTCTTTGGCAAGTACGCCGGCACCGAGGTGACCATCGATGGGGAGGAGTACCTCATCATGCGCGAGAGCGACATCTACGCCATCATCAACACAAACGGGCAGTCGTAAGTTGAACAAACACCAGGAGGGACGCCATGCCTGCCAAGCTCATCCTCTACGATGCTGAAGCGCGTGCGGCACTGAAGAACGGTGTGGATAAGCTTGCCAACGCCGTCAAGGTCACGCTGGGTCCGAAGGGGCGCAACGTCGTCATTGATAAGAAGTTCGGACCGCCCACGGTGACCAAGGACGGCGTCACGGTTGCCAAGGAGATCGAGCTGGAGGATCCGATTGAGAATCTCGGCGCCCAGATGGTGCGCGAGGTAGCCTCCAAGACCAGTGACGTCGCCGGGGATGGGACGACGACGGCGACGGTCTTGGCGCAGGCGATCGTGCGCGAAGGGCTCAAGAACGTGACGGCGGGAGCGAATCCGATGGACCTCAAGCGCGGCATTGATATGGCAGTGGCTGCCATTACGCAGGAGCTGCGCCGTATCAGCCGCGAGGTCCAGGGGCGCAAGGAGATCGAGCAGGTTGCCACAATCTCCGCCAACAACGACCCGGAGATTGGCAAGCTCGTTGCCGATGCCATTGAGAAGGTCGGCAAGGACGGCGTCGTCACGGTCGAAGAAGCCAAGGGGATCGAGACCACGCTGGAGGTGGTCGAAGGGATGCAGTTCGACCGGGGGTATCTCTCGCCGTACTTCGTCACGGATGCGGACACGATGGAGGCGGTGCTGGAGAACCCCTACATCCTCATCCACGACAAGAAGATCTCGGCGGTGAAGGACCTGCTGCCGATCCTGGAGAAGGTTGCGCAGTCGGGGCGTTCGCTGCTCATCATCGCCGAGGATGTCGAGGGTGAAGCTCTGGCAACCCTGGTGGTCAACAAACTGCGTGGAACGCTCCGCGTCTGCGCGGTCAAGGCGCCAGGCTTCGGCGACCGGCGCAAGGCAATGCTGGAGGATATCGCCATCCTGACCGGCGGCACCGTGATTAGCGAAGAGAAGGGCTTCAAGCTGGAGAACGCCACGCTGGCGTACTTGGGCACGGCAAAGAAGGTGGTCGTTGACAAGGACACGACCACGATCGTCGAGGGGGCGGGCAAGCCCGAGGAGATCAAGAAGCGCATCAACGAGATCAAGGTGCAGATTGAGAAGACCACCTCCGACTACGACCGCGAGAAGCTGCAGGAGCGCTTGGCGAAGCTCAGCGGCGGCGTGGCGGTCATCAAAATCGGTGCCGCTACCGAGGTGGAGATGAAGGAGAAGAAGGCGCGCGTGGAGGATGCACTCCACGCAACCCGGGCGGCAATCGAGGAGGGGATCGTACCCGGTGGCGGAGTTGCCTACCTGCGGGCGCTCCACGTCCTGGATACGCTCTCCCCTGCCAATGAGGACCAGCGCACCGGCATCAACATCGTGCGCCGGGCACTGGAGGAGCCCATTCGCCAGATCGTCGCCAATGCCGGGCTGGATCCCTCGGTGATTGTCGCCAAAGTCAAAGAGGGCAAGGATGGCTTCGGCTTCAACGCCGCAACGGAGCAGTTCGAGGACCTCTACGAAAGCGGGGTGATTGACCCCACGAAGGTCGCCCGAGTTGCCCTGGAGAATGCTGCCTCCGTTGCCGGCTTGCTCATCACGACCGAAGCCACGGTGGTGGAGAAGCCCGAAAAGGAGAAGCAGTCCTCGGCTACACCACCGATGGACTACTAAACGTCTATAGCCTCAGGACGCAGGAAAAAACCGCCTGCCCTCTTGAGGTTCCCTCCACATACTCACACCGCCCCCCAGCCCCTGTGCTTGCGCCCTGCAGGCACAGGGGTCCTTTTTTCTCAAGGCTCGGCGCGTGGAGGTACCCAGAGGTAGCGCGCAAGGTCTACGCGGTCGTCTTCGACGTGGACACCCTCCGACTCCAGCAGCTCCTGCATGAGCGTTGGGGTAGCGAAATGGTGCTTTCCGGTGAGCTCGCCGCGGCGATTGACAACCCGGTGGCAGGGGATTGAAGCATCGAAGCGAGCAGCGTGGAGAGCCCAGCCCACCAAGCGCGCGGCAGAGCGCACCCCAAGCGCCTCGGCAATGTGCCCGTAGGTGGTAACTTTGCCCGCTGGGATTTGGCGAACCAGTTCGTAGACCCGCTCGAAGAAATCCCGATGGTTGCCGGACATGTTCCGCGACCGCGCTTGCCACAGCGCATTGTGTGCTTGACGGAGGAGACGACGGAGACGCTCTACGCCTTGGGTGCCGGAGAGCTCGTCGTCGGCGTTTCGGGGTTCACGGTACGCCCGCCAGAGGCGCGGAAGAAGCCGAAGGTGTCCACCTTTCTGGATGCCAATATTGAGCGGATTCTGGCGCTGCAGCCCGATGTTGTGCTGGCATGGTCGGATCTGCAGGCGAACATTTGCGCCGAGCTGATTCGCAACGGTGTGGAGGTCATCTGCTTCAACCACCGCACGGTGGAGGGAATCCTCTCCATGATCGTGCGTCTCGGGGCGTTGGTGGGGAGGGCTGCTCGGGCACGGGCGTACGTGCGCTCCTTGCGTGCGGGATTGCGCCGAGCTGCGCAGCGTGGGCGGCAACGGCGCCGCCGTCCACGGGTCTACTTTGAGGAGTGGGACGACCCCTTGATTACCGGCATCGGCTGGGTCAGCGAACTCATTCGCCTGTGTGGAGGCGAGGATATCTTCCCCGAGCTCAGTGCGTATCCGGATGCACGGCGCCGGATCGTGGCTGACCCGGCGGAGGTCGTGCGGCGCGCGCCGGACATCATCCTGGTGTCCTGGTGTGGGAAGATGTTCAAGCCCGAACGGCTCCGCAGCCGTCCTGGGTGGGAGAGCATCCCCGCAGTCCAGAGCGGGCACGTCTATGAGCTGCCGGCGGAGGTGATTCTGCAGCCCGGTCCGGCTGCTTTGACCGATGGGGTGCAGTTGCTGCTGGAGATCTTCGACCGCTGGGAGCGGCAATGCGCCGACTGAGCTTTGATGCCGCTTTCGATGCGGTTGTGTGCCTGGATGGCACCATACCCGAACGCGAGGTGTTCCAGCGCGTACAGCGCTGCCCGGTTGTGGCTGCCGATGGAGCTGCTGTACAGCTATTCCGTCACTACGGTCTCCGCGCGGATGTGATCATCGGAGACCTCGATGCCTTCTGGCGGGCTCCCGAGGCGCAATGGCTGCAGACGGCACGCCTGGTCCAGATTGCCGAGCAGGAGACCAACGATTTCGAGAAAGCCCTGCAATTCTGCCACCAGCAGGGATGGCGGCGCCTGCTCGTTGTCGGCTTCCAAGGACGCGAGCCAGACCATACGCTCATCAACTGGAGCGTGGCGCTCCGCTGCGGTCGGGAGCTGGAGCTGTGCTTCTATGATAGCGGTCGGTACGGAATCCTGCTGTGGGAATCGGTTGAGCTGGCGCTGGAGGTGGGCGAGGTGCTCTCGCTGGTGCCGCAGCCGGCAGCACGCGTTCGGACGCACGGGCTGGTTTGGGAGCTCACCGATGAGCGCCTGCAGTGGGGGGTTCGGGAGAGTGCCCGCAACGTTGTCCGCTCTGTCCCTGTGCGCATTGAGCTCAGCGAAGGTGCGGTGGCGCTGTTTTGCCAGGCGCGCCTCCCGCATGCCCCTCGGTGGGAGCGGTAGCGGCACTGCCGGGATGCCCTGGGGAGGCGAGTAGCGCTCGGAGAAGGTGCTCGGGTGCTTGGATGACGGTGCACTGCGGGTGAGCCCGGGCAATGCGGACGGCGGCGTACTCGCTGGAGTTGCCGGCGTAGAGGATCCACAGGTGCCCAGGAAGCTGCTGCGCGTAGCGCTCGAGTGCACGGTCAGGACGGGGCTTCCCGTGAGGGTATCGGTCCAGCAGCACCAGCAGCGTGCCCTCAGTGAGCGGGAGCTGCCGCAGGAGGATGTGCTCGCGCAGCAGGGACATCGGGGCATGCTGCGGGCGCACCGCCAGCACTCCAAGGAGGGTCAACACAGCAACGGTCAGCGCGCGTGGCAGGAGAACCCGGAGGTTCGGTGCCCACAGGAGCCAAAGGAGTCCCCACTGAATTCCAAATGCCAAGGGTATGCTGCTCCACCCCTCCACGGCTGCAATGGGGAGCTGCGCCGCCGTGCGAACGCACGCCATTGCCGGGAGCATGCATGCTTGCGTGGCGGAGGCGTAGAGTCCGGCAACAGCGCTGCTGAGCGGATATGCCAGCAGGCTCAAAATCCCCGCAAGCATCCCCAGCGAACACAGGGGCACAACAACGAGGTTGAGCGGAATCGCCAGCAGCGAGAACATCTGGAAGTGCAGCGCAACAAGCGGTGCGCTCACCGTGGAGGCTGCCAAGCTGACGGCGCTCAACTGCACAATTCCCGCCGGCATCCAAGGGAGCAGCTCCTGAATCCGCTGCCGGAGCGGTTCGTAGAGGAGTGCAATCCCCAGCATCGCCATCGTAGAGAGCTGGAAGGAGCTGGAGAACGCCTGAGCGGGGTCCAACAAGAGCGTCATCAAGGCAACGGCGGCAACAAGGTTGGGCAGCATGACCGGGCGCTGGAGCAGAGCAATTCCCCACGCAAGCGCTGCTGTGATGCCCGCCCGCACCGCCGAGGGCTGCGCCCCGGTCAACAGCACAAAGGCAGCAAGGGCAATGCAGAAGATGCCCCAGCGCAATCCCTGCCACGGCACAAATCCCAATGCGATGGAGAGCGCCGCCGCAAGGATGCCAACGTGTAATCCGCTGACGGCTAACACATGCGCAACTCCGGCAAGCGCAAACGCTCGCCGCTCCTCTGGCTGCAGCTTCGAACGGTCCCCGCACAGCAGAGCTGCCATAACTCCGGCAAGCCACTCAGGGTAGAGCTGTGCGATCGCGTGCAACACATGCTGCCGCTGCTGCGCAATCCAGCGGGAGAGAGATGCTGACCATGAGCCCTCCCGAGCCCACAGGGCGACACCTTCGCGGTGAGCGGTAGCAACCCATTGCGCGCCAAGATGGGCGCAATACTCCCATTCGGGGAAATCCGTGGGGAGCTGGGCTGGAGTCGGAGGGCGGACCCGTACGTGCGCGCGCAGGAATTCGCCAGGCGTTCGCCATGGTTCGGTGCCATCGGTTCCGAAGACGTGGAGGAGCACCGTTGTCCGCACGGGCGGAAGTGCTTGGGCATCGAGTTCGCCTTCGACCAGCACTCGGAGCACCGGGGGCTCATCGCGGAGCACCTGGCGTATCTGTCCGGCGAGCAGAGCCGGAATTGGCTCCAGCCGATGCGGGATTCGCACCGGAAGTGCCTCGCGCCAGCACATGCTCCACCAGAGAGCAACAGTGCCGACCGAGCAGAGGTACGCCAGCGCCCGGTGCCGCAGCACCCACAGAAGGGCTCCGCACGCTGCCATGCCGCAGAGCAGCGCTGTGGTCAATTCCCGCCCCCAGTTCCAGCCAAGCTGGAGGAGCGCGATGGCTACTGCAAGGCTGAGCAGGCAAAAGCGAAGCGCAGGGGCTTCGCACAGGGCTTTCTTCAGCGCCTCCATCGCACGGTGGTTCGGTGGTGGAAGCAGGTGCAAAGATAGCACTCTGCGGTGAAGCAGTCGGGAGCGGAGCATTCGCTAAATTTGCTCTAAGGCGGCTCGAAGCAGCCGCGTCGGATGTGCCACACAAGGAGGCTTCCAATGCGGTGGGGCGTGATCGTGTGCTTGTGCGCAGCCGTGCATACACTGTGGGCACAGCTTCCAGGGATGATCGTCAACCGGCTGCAGCTCAATGGAGAGCTGCTGCTGGGCGGCAATGCTGGCAGCGCAGGACAGGTCCTGCTCTCGCAGGGTGTTGGCGCAACGCCGACGTGGGCGGATCCAGCAAGTTTGGTCACCATCAGCGCTGCCAATGGTCTGACCAAGGTCGGCTCCGAGATCCGGCTCGGAGGCACGTTATCGAGCGCCACAGACATTGGGCTTGCCGGGCAGGTGTTGAGCTTCTCCGGAGCCGGGAGCAGCATGGTGGTCATCGGTGCCACCACGGGGTCTGCTGCTCGGCTCTACGTGAGTAGCGCAGCCGCCGCGTACGACGCCATCCGAGCGGTGCACAGCTCCTCGAGCACAACGTCGGCGTATGCGGCAGTGCGAGGGGAGCTCAGCGGCAGCGGGTACACGCCAGTCACAGGATTCCTGGGCTACCATGCCAGCAACAACAAGACCTTCGGGGTGCGTACCATTGGCGGGGATTACGGGGCATGGTTTGAAAAGCCCGTCGCCATCACCCCTGGAACCATTCCGCCAACGACGACGGCGGATCTGGAGGTGCGCAATACCAGCACAGGGGCACCGGTGCAAGTACTGCTGCGGCAGACCACTGCGCTGAGTTCGGCGGGGGTGGTGCTGGCAAGCGTGGATTTCGGTGACAACTTCACAACGGCGGCGCAGGCGCAGATACGGGTGCTGCGCGGCGGCAGCGGAAGCAGCTCTTCGCTCCCCACGGAGCTCTCCTTCTGGGTGACCCCGGCGGGGAGCACGACACCGGTGGAACGGCTTCGGCTGAGCTCTTCGGGCAATCTCGGGCTGGGAGTCGCTACACCGCAAGCGCAGCTCCACCAAAATGGGGATGCCGGAAGCGTGCACAAGTTCACCGCCGGCGCTGCTACCGGTACCGCTGCCTCCGATGGCTTCGATATTGGCATCGGCAGCGATGGGACGGCATTTCTGCGCCAGCGGGAGAATGCCCCGCTGCTCTTCTACGCTAACGACCAGCCCTGGCTTCGGCTGGAGCCCACGGGCGAGCTCATCGTGCACAAGCGCTTGATTGCCCAATCGGCGCGGCGCTTCAAGCAGGATATCCGCCCGCTGGAGGGAGCCGCTGAACTGCTCGGCCATCTGCGTGGAGTGCGCTTCCGCTGGAAGCCCGAATTCGGTGGCACCGAAGATATCGGCTTCCTTGCCGAAGAGGTCGCCGAGGTGCTTCCGGAGGTTGTCCAACGCAACCCTGCAACGGGCGAGATCGAAGGGGTTGACTACACCCGCATCGTTGCCGTAGTGGTGGAAGCCTTCAAAGCGCAGCAGCAGCGCCTGGAGCAGCTTATGCGTCAACTTGAGGCGCTGGAACGGGAGGTGCAGCACCTACGCCAGCTGCTGCGGTAGGCAGTACACAGCGGAGCAGAAGTGGGCCCGGCAGGACTCGAACCTGCAACCAACGGATTATGAGTCCGCCGCTCTCACCATTGAGCTACGGGCCCCTACGCCTCAGTTGAAGAGCCCCAGAAAGATGGCAAACTGGGCAGAGGCTCCGGAGAAGTTGACCTTCGAGGGAACCCCCTCCAGCCGGGCGATGCGGTTCTGCTTCCACTCGCCCATCGAGGAGAGCACGTATCCACCGCCCAAGCGCAGCGCCAGGAAGGGTAGCGGAGCGTATTCGACGTAGAGCTGCGGGTGCACAAACAGCGCCGATGCCGCCAACCGGTGCAGGAAGGTGAGGCTGTCGGCGGTCGCCCCAATCTCCTCCCAGCGCGTGGTTGCAGGGGCTTGGGCAAGCTCGAGGGTCAACATTCCCCATCCTGCCGAGAGCACAGGCAGAACTGTAAACGAACGGAAGGGCACGATAGCGTATCCCAGGCTCAGCCCTGTCATGCTCACAGAGAGCTCGGCGGTGCGGGTGACCTCTGTGCTCCCGAGCGCGAAGGAGCGCTGCAACTGCTTGCTCCCGCCCACGCCGAAGATGCCAACCCGAACATTCGGCACAATGCCGATGGCGGTGAAGCCTTCAGCTCCGCCCAAGAAGAGCGGTGCGGAGAACTCCCCCAGTGCCCAGCTCTGGGTCTTCTGGTTCAGCTCGTCGAGCGTGGGGAAGAGGAAGATGCCGGCAAAGCCGCCGCCGATGCCAAAGTAGGGAATGCTGGTCTCCTCCGGAGCTTGCGGAATCTCCAGTTGGCTCAAGTCCAGCTCATCCTGTTGGGCAGCAGCGGAGAGAAGGCTCAGCAGCGCAGCGCAGACACACACGGTGTGCTTCATCGGCATGCCCGAGGCGTTGGACAGACAGTTCAGTGCCGCAGCTACAAAAATACTACGGCGCGGCATCCAGCCTCTCACGGGGAAGATGGTGGGGAAGGGGGAAGGCTCACCTCGACGGTGGTGCCGCTGCCGGGTTGGGAGGAGATGGAGATGGCACCGCCGTGGAGCTCGACCAACCGCTTGACAATCGCCAATCCCAGCCCGGTGCCGCGTTCGCCGCCGGTGCCTGGCTTGACGGCAGCACTGAAGGGCTCGAACAGGTACGGGAGGAGTTCGGCAGGGATTCCAACTCCCGTGTCGCGCACGCGCACGATGATCGGGCGGGACAGCGTGGGGTCGGTGGTGACCTCCAGCTCGACGGTCCCCCCGTTGGGCGTGAACTTGATGGCGTTGGTCAACAGGTTGGTCAAGACGCGTTGGAGCTTGTAGCGGTCTGCTCGGATGGGAACGCTCTCCTCTGGAAGGCGTGGCACAAGCTGAATCTGCTTCTGGTAGGCGCTCAGGGTGAGCGCGTCGAGCACTTGCACAGCAAGCTCGCACAGGTCGAACTCCTCCAGCTCCAGCTCCAGCTCGAGCTTTTCCGCCGTGTGGGTGCGGAAGTAGGTCAGCAGGTCGCCGATGAGCTTGAGTTGGTAGTCGAGCAGCTCAGCAAGCTTCGTTGCATGGGTGCGCACCTGGTCGGCATCGGTAGCCTCTGAAAGGATGAGCTGGCACAGACCCTGTGCCGCTGCCAATGGGGAGCGCAGGTCGTGCGAGATCGTTGCCAGCATGCGGTCGCGGGCAGCCATGAGCTGCTGCGCCTGCTCCAGAAGCTGCTGGAGCTGCTGCCGTTGCTGGTGGATTGGGCGCATGTCCTGGTAGAGCGCCAGAATCCCTTTCCGGCGCAGGGGCGTGCGCAGGACAATACCCATAATCCAGACCGGAATCCGCTCTCCGGAGCGGGAGCAACGGACGCTCTCCGTGCTAATCAGCTCCCCATGCAGTGCACGTTCGGTGAACTCCAGTCCTTGCGTGCGGAGCTCCTCCGGAACGATGAGCTCCCCGAGTGGGCGCCCAAGTGCTTCGGCTTCGGTGTACTCGAAGAGCCGGGTGAAGGCAGGGTTGATTGCCAGGACCCGGTCGGAGGCATCCACAATGGCAGCCGCCATCGGGAGATGCTCAAAGAGCAGGGAGAGGAAGGGCTCATGGTTGCGCCGTTTCCGCAGCAGTGGGAAAAGTGCTGCAGTGAGGGTGGCGACATACATTGCGGCGCTGCACATCGGCAGCATCGTTGAGGTGTTCGCAGTTGTACTGTTTTGGGTGCGCGGCTGGTGCGGCAGGTCCAGCGATTCACGACCTCATGGAATTTGCAAGCGCTGTCCGACTTGGATCCGGTCACCCTCCAACCCATTCCGGGCGCGCAGCTCTTCAACGCTCACACCGAAGCGCTGGGCAATGGAGAAGAGCGTATCGCCAGCTTGGACGATGTAGACCTTGGATTTTGCCGAGGGCGCCTGAGTTGTACCCGTGCGGTAGATGCGCAGCGTTGTGCCTGCCAAGAGTTGATTCTTGCGGAAGCTGTGCGGGTTCCACTGGCGCAATTGCTGGACGGTCACGCCGTAGCGTTGGGCGATGGCGGTTGCGGACTCGCCCCGGCGCACGGTGTGGAACAGCACCGAGGGCTCGGGAGCAGAACCTTGGTAGATGCGCAGCCGCTGCCCGGCGCGGAGGTGGTCGCCGGAGAGCCCATTCCAGGCTTTCAGCTCGGTTACGCTGACGCCGTACCGCGTGGCGATTTCAAAGAGCGTCTCGCCTCTGCGAACCCTGTGGTAGCGGACAGTGCTGGCACCCGAGGAGACGGAATTCGCCACTGGAGTGGCGCTTGGAGCTGCAGACGGGGGATTCTCCGAAAGGGCTGCCAAAGCTTCCGGGGTGACGGGGATGCGCAGCCGCTGCCCGGCGCGTACGCGTCCGTTGGGCAGACGGTTGAGGCGGCGCAGCTCCTGCAGGGGGACCCCATAGCGGGCGGCGATGTCACTGAGGCTTTCGTGACGGCGTACCGTATGCACAAGCCAGGGCTGCTTCTCCTCCTGCGAAAGGGTCAACAGGCACTGTGCCAACTGGCTGGTGGTCCCTGGGGGGATTTTGAGCGGATAGGGGCGGATGTCCGGCGGCGTGGAGAGGGTGAGTAGCTCCGGATTGAGCTGGCGCAGGCTGTCGGTGCTGATGCCGATGCAGCGGGCAAGGGCGGAGAGGTTGATCGGCTCGGCAAGCTCGTAGAGCTCGTAGGCGTATTCAGGGTGGTAGGCAAGCTGGTTGGTCGGGAAGCCGTAGCGGTCGGGATTGAGAGCAATGAGGGTCGTGGCGATGTAGAGCGGCACGTAGTTGCGTGTTTCGCGCGGGAGGAGTTCGCGAATCTCCCAATACCCAAGCCGCGTGGCGGTGCTATCGGCGCGGCGGGCTTGCAGGAGGGCACGCTGGACGGCTTGGGCGCCACAGTTGTAGGCTGCCAGCGCAAGGTGCCAGTCCCCAAACTGCGTGTACAGATCGCGCAGATGGCGCATCGCTGCACGAGTGGATTTCTCCGGGTCGCGCCGCTCGTCTATCCATGGTGTCACGCGCAGTCCGTAGAGCTCGCCAGTGGAGCGGATGAACTGCCACAGCCCGACGGCGCCAGCCCAGGAGACGGCAAAGGGGTTGAGCCCACTTTCGATCATGGACAGGTAGATGAGCTCTTCGGGCATCTGCTCCTGGCGGGCAATTCGGCGCATCATGGGGAAGTAGCGCGTGCTGCGCTCCAGCCATGCGCGCATGAAGCGGTACCCGCGCGTGGTGAGGAACTCCAGTGCCCGTTCCACGTACTCGTTGAGCACCAGCGGGACGGTGGTTCGGGGCAGCTCCCGTGCCGTGGTGGGGAGCTCCAAAGGCTGTACGCGGTGCTGGGCATAGGAGCGCTCGACCATCTCCAGCAGCCGCTGCCGCATGAGGAAGAAGCTCGAACCCGGATCGCCCCGGTCCTCAGAGCGGACGTAGCTTTGGTAGTCTTCGATGACCGATTGCAGGAGGTCGAGAAACTCCTCCGAGCGGCTTGCTGTTGGGAGCTCCGCCACGGGCTGCAAAATATTCAGCGCTCGTTCGAATGCGAGCACGGCTCGGGCGGTGTCACCCCGTTCGATATAGTGGAGCGCTTGCAGGTAGGATGAGCGTGCCTGCTCAAGGGAACGCTGCAGGAGCGTATCCTGGGCTGGAGCCGAGGGTTCATCATCGAGTTCGGCGAACTCATCGGGGAAGCGCGTGGCGTGCTTCGGTTCGATCGTCACGGTCCATCGTTGCTGGGAGGGGGTGGCGCTGGCGCATCCCCAGCAGGCAATTCCCAGCCATAGCACAATGGCACCTTTGTGCATGGGGCAGCCCTCCCGTTCCCGTTGACCTAAGCCCACCGTACAAATATACAAGCTCCGTGCCAAGAGAGCTGCCGCTACAGGCATGGCGGGCAGTGTCTGCGCACAGCTTTGTAATTTTGCACTGCACATGCGGAAGTGGCGGAATTGGTAGACGCGCACGTTTGAGGGGCGTGTGGGGAAACCCGTGAGGGTTCGAGTCCCTCCTTCCGCACTCTCCCCGCAAGACTCCAGCGGGAAAGTCACAGCAGTGAGGGTGAGTTGAAACAGCAAGCGAATCGGGCGCCAGTAGTGGCACAGCACCGCTATCGGGTCAACGAGGAGATCACCGCACCAGAGGTGCGCGTGGTGGACACCCAAGGCAAGACCATCGGGATACTGCGGCGGCGTGAAGCTCTGGCGTTGGCACAGCAGCAGGGATTGGACCTGGTCGAGATCGCTCCGCAGGCAACGCCGCCGGTGTGCAAGCTGATGGACTACGGCAAGTTCCTCTACGAGCAGCAGAAGAAGGAGCGCCATCAGCGCCGCCAACAGCAGCAGCATCAGCTCAAGGAGATCCGCTTCAAGTCCAACACGGACACGCACGACTTTGCCTTCAAGGTCCGCCATGCGCGGCAGTTCCTGCTCGATGGGCACAAGGTCAAAGCAACGGTGCTCTTCCGCGGGCGGGAGATTCTCTATACGGAGCGGGGCGAGGAGCTGCTGCAGCGCTTCTGGCAAGCCGTCGAGGACCTTGCCAAGCTGGAGCAACCCGCCAAGCTCGAAGGGCGCATGATGACGCTGATTGTGGCGCCCGATCGGCTCAAAATCCAGAAGTTCGCAGCCGAACAGCGGAGCGACAGCAAGGTCTAACGCATCTTCCCGACGACGATGCCGAAGGTCAAAACGAATCGGTCTGCAGCCAAGCGCTTTCGTGTGACAGCAACGGGCAAGCTTCGCCGGCAGCGCGCCTATCGGAGCCATCTCCTGCTGGGGAAATCGCGCAAACGGAAGCGGCGCCTGCGCCGCCCGGCACTGGTCAGCAGCGCCGATCGGCGCCGGGTCGAGCGGATGCTTGCCCTCCGGTGATGTGAGCTCAGAGGTCAGCCAACCCCATGCGTGCACGGAATCGAGTTGCTTCGCGGGAACGGCGGAAGAAGATTTTGCGCCTTGCCAAAGGCTATTGGGGTGCGCGCAGCAAGCTGCTACGGCAAGCAAAGGACCACGTTGCCAAGGCGCTCCAGTATGCCTACCGTGACCGGCGCCAGCGCAAGCGGATGTTCCGCCGCCTTTGGATTGTCCGCATCAATGCGGCTGCCCGGCAGGAGGGCACGACCTATTCCCGCCTCATGCATGCCCTGCGCACCAAGCACATTGAGATCAACCGCAAGCTGCTGGCGGAATTTGCAATGAACCAGCCCGAGCTCTTCCGCGCCTTGGTGCGCCGGGCGCTGTCCTGATGCGGAGTGCTCGTGCCCGAGACGATGCAGGAGGAGCTGCAACAACTCCGAACCCAATTCGAGCGGGAGCTTGCGCAGATTGCTTCGCTCCAGGAACTGGAGCAGTTCCGGCAACGCCACTTGGTCCGGCGCGGCACGCTCGGGCAACTGCGTGAGCGCTTCCGCCAGCTTCCCGCAGAGCAGAAGCCCATCGTGGGGCGGCTGCTGCATGAGTTGGAGCAGTTCGTACAGCAGCGCTACCAGGCGCTACAGCGCTCCCTCCAAGAGCGCGCTGAAGAGCAGCTGCGCTTCGACCTGTGGTTGCCCGGACGGCGCTCCTTCCTCGGTGGGCGCCACCCCATCCAGCAGGTGCTCGATGAGATCGTTGCCATCTTCACCCGGCTGGGCTTCCAGGTTGCCGAGGGACCCGATATCGAGGACGACGAGCACAACTTCACCGCGCTCAACTTCCCGCCGGAGCATCCCGCCCGCGATATGCAGGACACCTTCTTCCTGACGCCCGACCGGCAATGGCTGCTGCGCACCCACACCTCGCCGGTGCAGATCCGGCTCATGCGCGCGCTGCGCCCGCCGATTCGGGCAATCGTGCCCGGTCGGGTCTACCGCAACGAGGAGATCACCCCACGCTCGCTGGCGGAGTTCCACCAAGTCGAAGGGCTGGTGGTTGACCGTTCGGTGAGCTTCACAGAGCTCAAAGGCGTCCTGGTCGCTTTTGCGCAGGCGTTCTACGGTCCTGGCACCGAGTACCGCTTCCGCCCCTCCTTCTTCCCCTTCACCGAGCCCAGCGCGGAGATGGATATCCGCTGCTTCCTGTGCCAGGGCACCGGCTGCCGAGTCTGCAAGGGCAATGGGTGGCTGGAGATCTGCGGCTGCGGGATGGTCCATCCAGCAGTGCTGCGCAACGGAGGGATTGACCCGGAGGAGTTTCTCGGCTACGCCTTTGGGATGGGCATCGAGCGGATTGCACTGCTGCGGTTGGGGCTGGACGATATCCGCTTGCTCTACCAGAACGACCTGCGCATCCTGCGGCAGTGCCGATGAGTGTGGTGCTGCGAGCGCAGCAGTTGTACAAGAGCTACTCCGTGCGCGCTCCGCAGGATACTCCTGTGCTGCGTGGGGTTTCGCTGGAGCTCGAACTTGGGGAGTTCGTTGCCTTGGTTGGACCCTCTGGGGCGGGCAAGAGTACGCTGTTGCATCTGCTGGGCATGCTCGATGTTGCCGATCGCGGCGAGATTGAGCTCTGGCTCGATGGGCAGTGCTACCGCTATGGGACACTGCGCGAGGCAGAGCGTGCCTATCTGCGGAATCGAGTGCTGGGGTTCGTCTTCCAAGCCTACCACCTCCTGCCGGAGCTGACAGCACTGGAGAACGTCATGCTGCCAGCGCTCATTGCGGGTGTGGGTTGGCGGCGGGCGCGGCAGCGTGCGTTGGAGCTGCTCGAACGCGTTGGGCTGGCACACCGTGCGCAGCATCGTCCAGCCGAACTCTCCGGTGGCGAACAGCAGCGCGTTGCCGTTGCCCGAGCCGTGATGAACTCCCCAAAGCTGCTGCTGGCAGATGAGCCAACGGGGAGCCTCGATACGCTCAATGCACAAGCGGTGCTGCAACTCCTACGGGAGCTGCGGCGCGAGTTCGGCTTGACACTCCTCCTGGCAACGCATAGCGAAGAGACCGCCGCCACCGCTGACCGAATCCTCTTCCTGCGCGACGGGGTTCTGAGCAACGCTAAACCTTGAGCCTTCGCAGACGTCTAAAGCCCTCTGTGGGATAGCCAGAGAGCCCAGCATGCGCAGATACCGCCGTTGGTTCGGAGTGCTTCTCTGCAGCACCGGAGTGGTTGTACACTGGGCGCAGGCGCAGCTCCTGGTGCGGGGACGTGTGCTCGATGCCCGCGAGCGAACTCCGCTCCCGGGGGCAACGGTTCAGCTCCTCTCTCTTCCGGATACGGCGCGGCGATGGGGCGCGGTGGCGAATCCGCGGGGTGAGTTCCAAATTGCCCTTCCGGAGCCGGGGCGCTACCGGTTGCGTATCAGCCTGGTGGGATACCGCACGCTGGAGCGCCCGCTACAGGTGCGCCAATCGCTCGATTTGGGTGAGCTGCTCATGGAGAGCTTGCCAATCCAGACGGGCGAGGTCACCGTCGAGGCAGTCCAGGAGCGCGCACAGATCAAGCAGGATACGGTCGAGTACGCCGCCTCTGCGTACAAGGTCAATCCCGATGCCACCGCCGAGGAGCTCGTGCGCAAGCTCCCGGGCGTGAGCGTCCAGCAGGGGCAATTGACCGCGCACGGGGAGACGGTGCGTCGCGTCCTGGTGGATGGACGCGAGTTCTTCGGGCAAGACCCAATGGCGGTGCTGCGGACCCTACCGGCAGAGATGGTGCAATCGGTGCAGATCTTCGACCGCGAGGGGGAACAGGCGCGGCTGACGGGCGTGCGCGATCCCTCCTCGGTGGAGAAGACCATCAACATCATCACCAACCCGGCGATGCGCACCGGGCGCTTCGGGCGGCTCTACGGCGGCTACGGCAGCAATTCACGCTACCAGAGCGGAGGCACGCTCAACTTCTTCCGCGATACGCTGCGCATGTCGTTGGTGGGGCTGAGCAACAACATCAACCAGCAGAACTTTGCCCTGGACGACATCCTCGGCGTTGTGAACTTCGCCGGTCAGGCATCCAGTGGAGGACCGCCGCCCATGGTGATGCGCATGCTCGTCCAGGGTGGGCGCTTCCCCGGACCTCCGGCGGGGATGCGGGGCAGGGGTGGACCGTTTGCACAGCTCCAGAACTTCTTCGTTCCCGAGCAATCGGGAATCAACACCACGCACGCCCTGGGGCTGATGTACTCCAACCGCTGGGGCAACTGGCTGGACCTGACGGCAAGCTACGTGTTCAACCAACTGCGCAATTCCGCAGAGACACAGTTGTGGCGGCAGTACTTCACCGTGGATAGCACCGGCGCCGCGCTCTACCGCGAGCAGAGCCAGAGCTCGGGCATCCTGAACACCCACCGGCTGAACCTGCGGGCGGAGTGGACTCCAGATTCAGCCATTACACTGCTGCTGACCCCACGGGTGGTCTTCCAGCCTTCGGAAAGCTCCCCGCAGCAGTGGGGATGGACACTGCAGAGCACAGGCGACACGCTCGCCAGCATCCGCAACCGCAGTGCAACGAAAGCGGAGCTGCTGCAGGGCTCAACACAGTTGCTGCTGGTCCGGCGGTTCGCTCCTGGGCGCTCCCTCTCGGCGGAGCTGGAGGCGGAACACCAACCCCAGCTCCAGCGCTCCACGCAGTGGGTAACGCGCGCGCTCGATGCGCACGACACACTCCCTGCAATGGGCAACTTTGGGCAGCGAACCAGCGTGGACGGGCGCACGACGAGCTTCTCAGCGGAGCTGCGCTACTCCGAGCCGCTGGATAGCCTCCTGACGCTGCAACTGCTCTATCGCCCTGGCTGGGAGTGGGGCTACAGCAACCGCGAAGCCTGGCAGCTCGACTCCGCAGGCAGTGACCTGCTGCGCATAGGTGCCTTGAGCTCGGCACTCCGCCGGAACCTTTTCCAGCAGCAGCTTGGAATCTCCTCACAGTACAGCTCCTCGCGGTTGCAATGGACAGCGCGCCTGGACTACCAATGGGGGCGCCTTTCGGCGCGGGAGCAGCTCGGCACTCCCTGGGAGGTGGAGCGCCGCTTCGGGTATCTCGTGCCCCTCCTGATGCTGCAGTACAACTTCTCGCGGATGCAGAATCTGCGTGCGGTCTACCGTCCTTTCGTGACCCTTCCGACGGCTACGCAGCTTCAGGCGGCGGTGGATAACTCAAACCCACTGGCGCTCAGTTCGGGGAATCCGGAGCTGCGTCCGGGCTATACCCACATGCTCTTTGCGCGCTATCACCAGGTTGAGTTGCCCAGCGGCAGCTTCCTCTTTGCCATGCTGCGCCTGATGTACGGGCAGCAGTACATCAGCACCGAGACCATCATCGCATCCCGGGATACAGTGCTGGGACCAGCTCTCCGGCTGCCTCCGGGGGCGCAGTACACTCGTCCGGTCAACCTCGACGGCTACTGGAGTGCTCGGACATTTTGGGTGCTGGGGATGCCGGCTCCGATATTGCGCAGCACGGTAACGTTCAATCTCACGCTCGACTACACCCGGACACCCGCGGTGGTTAACGGCGTGCGGATTGCTTCGCGGGCGCTTGCTCCGGCGCTCGGGCTGGGGCTGAGCAGCAACTGGAGCCAGGAGGTGGATTTCAACCTCTCGTACACGCTCAGCTACAACCGTGTGCGTTCCGATGCCGCAACGCTGGGCAATAGTGCCTACGTGCAGCACCAAGCCAATGCCAGCATCACCCTGCTGCCCTGGCAGCGGTGGGTTCTTGCAACGCAGCTTGGCTACACCAACTACAACGGGCTCGGGGGCGAGGCAGACCGCCCCATCCTCCTGTGGAATATGGCGCTGGGATACCGCTTCTTGGAGGGCAATGCAGCGGAGCTTCGGCTCGCCGTTACCGATCTCCTGGGGCAGAACACGGGGGTGAGCCGTTCGGTGAGCGGGCAGTACATCGAGGATAGCCTCACGCAGGTGCTGCGCCGCTACGTGATGCTGCAGTTCAGCTACCGACTGCGCAACTTCCAGCTCTAACGTTGCTTTTCCCATCCCTGGCGCTGCGGAGAGGGTACTGCCGCGGAGGCGGAGGCACCAGGAGGACAGTGTTTCGGGAAGTGATGTACATCAGCATCCGGACTGACTAAAGTCAGCCGGACTCGTTGTATATTTGCGCCGGCGAAGTTGCATAGGAGGGCAAAGCGATGGCACCGACGACCATTCTGCTCCTCTGGCTCATCATCGCCTTGTTGGTTGCTGCGGTGTACATCTACGTCTGGAGCACGACCAAGGGCTCGGGCGAGGCAGGTGCAACGGCTTCACTGACGCGCTTCCGTAAGCCCCTGTTCATCGCCATGGTGGTGGTGCTGGGGGCGACCTTTCTTCTCACGGTGCCCCGAGCGCCGTACCCAAAGGGGCAGATCCCCGATGCCGTTGTCTACATCACGGCGAAGCAGTTCGCCTTTGCCCAGTCCCTGCAGCCGGTGAGTACCGATGAGGAGTTTGGTAACGCCCTCGGCTACAGGGCAGAGGTGCCCGTGGAGCGCTGGGTGGAGTTCCGCGTAACCAGTCTGGACGTCAACCACGGGATGGCAATCTTCGATCCCGATGGCAAGCTGGTAGGGCAAACCCAGGCGATGCCGGGGTACGTCAACCGGCTCTTTGTGCGGCTGCGAAAGCCTGGCAGCTACACGATTCGGTGCCTGGAGTACTGCGGCACAGCGCACCATGTGATGCAAAGCGGCTTTGAAGCTGTTGCACAGAAGTTATCCTCACGGTAAGTCCCTCTTTGCAACGGAGGATACCATGGCAGAGCTCGCTCTCGGACGGCAGCATGCGATGGCGGAGAGCGCAGGAATGCGGCAATTTGCCTGGTTGTGGGGCGGATTGTTCTTGGTGCTCTTCCCGCTTCTGGGGTTGCTGGGGGTCTTCATGCGCATGTACCAGGCGGGCTGGCTACAGGAGTTGGTTCCGGACCCGCAATGGTTCTACGCTGCGATGACCTTGCATGGACTGGGATTGGTGGGGTTGATTTACGCAGCATCGTTTGTGGCGTTGCTGTGGGCGGTATCGCCGCATGTGCAACTGCAGACCCGGTGGCTGTGGATATCAACGGGCTTGACCGCTGTCGGCGTGGTGCTCTTGGTGGTGAACTTCTTCAACGGCTTTGCGCCGGGGTGGTACTTCCTCTACCCGCTGCCCTTTATGCCCTCGGGAGCGTGGTCCGGAACGGCAACGGATATCTTCCTTGCAGCGGTGGCGGTGCTGGGGGTGGCGTGGGTGATCTGGGAACTGGAGCTGCTGCGGGCGATCGCTGCACGCTACCGGCTCGGAGTTGCGCTTGGATGGCAGTATCTGCGCAAAGGAGAGCCGAGTCCGGAGATTCCACCCGTTGTACTGGTGGCAACGGTCTGTGCCATTGCGGGCATCGTCGCGCTGCTGGCTGCCGTGGTGATGCTGGTGTTGATGCTGGTGCATCGCTTCAGCGGTTCGATGGTGGACCCGCTCGTGGTCAAGAACCTCATCTTCTTCTTCGGGCACACGCTGGTAAATCTGGCGATGTACCACGGGATCGGTTTCCTGTATTCGACGCTGCCCAAGTATAGCGGGCAGCCCTGGAAGACGGGGATACCGCTGGTGGTTGCGTGGAACTTGGTGCTGCTGCTGGTGTTGACGGCGTACTTCCATCACCTCTACATGGACTTTGCACAGCCCAGGTGGGTCAACTTCGTGGGGCAGTTCGCCTCCTACGGTGTTTCGATTCCAGCGGCGGTGGTGACCCTGTTGGGGACGCTCTCGCAGGTGTATCGCCGTCCGGTGCGTTGGACTCTGGCATCGAGCCTGATGTTCTGGGGCACCATGGGCTGGGCAATTGGTGGCGTTGCGGCGGTGTTGGATTCCACGATTGCGTTCAACTTCCGCTTCCACAACACGCTCTGGGTGCCGGCGCACTTCCACACGTACTTGCTTGCCGGAATCGTGTTCATTACGTTGGGCTTTGTAGCGCACCTGGCGCAGGAGCTCTCGGGCAAGAGTGAAAGCGCGGGGACGCGGCGTACGATTCTGGCGCTGCTCCTCATCGGTGGCTACGGCTTTGTGCTGATGTTCTACTTGAGTGGTGCCAACGGTGTGCCACGCCGCTACGCTATATACCCGCCGGATGCGGAGCTTGGGGTTCAGTTGGCGCGAATCGCTACGTTCTTCGTCGCGCTGGTGGTCCTTGGAGTGCTGCTCTACCTGGTGACCGTAGGGAAGCAATGGGGCGCGGCATTGGCTGGGGCACAGGGCTCCTCTGCATCGGATTGACGATTGCAAGTGCCCAGGAGCGCCGGCATGCTGCCGGAGCCGATCCCCTCATGCCGCGGGAGGGGAGGGTGCTCTACCGGCTGCTGCCGGATGCCCGGCTGCAGAGCGCTGATGGAGCAGTGCAGACGCTCGCTGCGCTGTGGAGGGAGACACCGCTGCTGCTGGTCTTTGCCTTCTCGCGCTGTGCAGGCGTATGCTCGCCGCTGCTGCTCCAGCTCAAGGATGCTGCCGAGCGGGTGGGTGGCATCGGGACGGAATACCGCATCCTGGTGGTGAGCTTCGATTCTGCCGATACTCCAGAGCAGCTCGCGGCGTTTGCCCGCAGAAGTGGTGTGTGGCAACAGCGGGGATGGCTCTTTGCCACAGCCGAACCCGATTCCCTTGCCCCATTGCTGCAGACGGTGGGCTTCTGGTATTCCCCCGTTGCGGGGACCGACCAATACGACCATCCCGCAATGGTGCTTGGGGTGCGGAAGGGGCGAATCGTCCGGGTGCATGTGGGCGCACTCATCCGTACGATGGAGCTTCGGGCAATCCTGCGCGAGCTGCGGGGAGACCCTGTGCTGGCATACCCCTTGCCGACGGCGGAGATGCCGTTCCGCTGCTACGGCTACAACCCCGAAACGGGTGCGTTCACGCTCGAGTGGGGCATAGTGCTCCTGTTTGCTCCAACGCTGGTGGGGGCTGTGGCGGTCTGGTTGACCTTCGCTCGGCAGCGTCGGAGGGCGGAGCGATGTACGTAAAGCCAGACGAGCTGCTGCGTCAAGCGATCGAGTTGGGGGAGCGGAAAGCGCGGCTTTCCGTCCAGGATATTGGCATTCGTGCCTTCCTCTCGGCAGCGCTGTTGGGGTTTGCAACGGCATTGGCGGTCTACGCTGCGGAGTTGACGGGGATGCCGCTGGTTGGTGCATTGGTGTTCCCAGTAGGGTTTGTGATGCTGAGTCTGCTAGGATTGGAGCTGGTCACAGGCAACTTTGCCCTACTCCTGCTCCCCTTGTGGAGGCGGCGTATCCGGTTACCTGAGCTTGCGCGGAACTGGACGCTGGCGTATCTGGCGCACATCGCCGGTGGGCTGCTCTTGGCGTATCTGATTGCCGTCGCCTGGACGGCGGCGGGAACAACGGTTGAGCCCTGGGTACGGCGTTTGATTCGCATTGCCGAGCACAAGACACTGTTCTACGCTGAGCTCGGCGCGAAGGGCGTTTGGCTCGCCTTTGTTAAAGCCGTGCTGTGCAATTGGATGGTCACCCTTGCGGCATTCCTGGGGCTCTCAGCGCAGGACGTTGTGGGGAAGACCCTTGCCATGTGGATGCCGATCTTCACCTTCTTTGCACTGGGGTTTGAACACTCGGTGGTCAACCTCTTTCTCATTCCCGCCGCTATGCTGATGGGAGCCGACATCACCGTTGGGCAGTGGTGGCTGTGGAACCAGGTTCCCGTGACGCTGGGCAACATCGTCGGTGGGGCTCTCTTCACTGCTGGGATGCTCTACTGGACCTACGGGCGCGCCTGAGCGCGAGTGCTGCGGTCGGTGCGCAGGCGTGGCGGTGGGGCGCCATCCGCCGGTGGCATGGTATGCATCTGTTGGGGGCGGTGTTGTAAATTTGCAGCGCACCGATTGCATGGCAGGCGGTAGCGCAGAAGGGGCTTCGGTGTAGCAGACGGGCGGCAGAGGACGAGGAAGAGCAAGGTAGGCTGCACCTTCAGCACCATTGGCAGGAGGGACGCATGCGAGCACGACAACTTGTGCAAGGGTTCAAAGCGGAATTCGCAGAACCACTCCGCAAGGCGGATTACCTGCTGGCCGATACCCGTATTCCCTGGGTCTCACTCTACGACCACCTGGTGCTCACGGGCGGGATTGCCGCGGCATTTGCCGAAGAGCTCCTGCGGCGGGGAAAGACTCCGGAGGAGCTCTGCGGGCTTTCCCTGGAGCCATCAGAACTGCGGCATCTGGCGTGTCTGTGCGGACTTCTGCACGATCTGGGCAAAGCGCGGGAAGGGGAGACTGAGTATCGGCTCCACGTTCAGCGGGGAGTGGAATATGCCACGGAGTGGCTCACCGCAAAGGGTGTTGACGGACGCCTTCACGAGATCATCGTAGGAAGCGTTGCTCGCCACCATTTGCGGGATGGACCGCAGACGCTCTTTGAGAAGCTTGTCTGCTTAGCCGATAGTTACGCCTCGGCCGGAGACCGTCCGGAGCTGGGACGCGCTTCGAGCCTTGAGGAATTTCTGCGGACTATCCGCGAAACCGAAGCGTTGGAGCGGGAACTCTTCGGAGGACAGCCGCCCCTTTGTCTGCTCATGGGAGATACCGACGCTATCAAAGGCTATGTCTACGAGACCCAGGCACTGCCTGAGATTCGCGGCGCCAGCCAGATCCTCGTGGAGCTGGAAGACGAGGTACGCAAGCTCTTCCGCAGTGAGCTTGTCGAGGAGTGCCTCATCTACTGCGGTGGTGGAGGCTTTTTGGCTATCGTGCCCGCCAGCATGGCGGGGAATCTCAAGCAAGAGATTGAAAGGCTCTACCTGGAAAGGACCCAAGTTGCCACGGTGACAGTAGCCTCATCCGAGCCATTAGGCTATGTGCAGTTTTCCCGTGGACTTGCTCCCCATACGGATGAGGAGGTGCGCAATCTCTCCGGTCAGAGAGTAGCGGGGGATCTCCTCTTCAGCCACTTCGAAGCACTCTTGACGGACCGCACCAAGCGCAAGAACTTCGGCGAGTTGGTCTCTGCCCTCACGGGCAGACTTCAGCAGGCAAAGCGCATGCGGGAGCTGGCGCCCTTCTTCGAGACCTTGCCGGTGTACCGCCGTTGTGACTCCTGCGGGAAGCGCGCAGCGCAGAAGTGGGACGTTACAAAGGAGGAGTGGCTCTGTGAGGTTTGTAATCAGAAGCGGCAGAAGGGGCGGCAAGAGCGCCGGGATTTTGTAACAGCATTCCAAGAATGGGCGCGACAAAAGCAGGGCTTTGAAGGAAAGTTCCGCCATCCCGAAGACTTGGATACCCTCGCTGGGGCGGGTGGCAGAATCGCTCTCCTGTATGCCGATGGGAACAACATGGGCGAACTCCTTCAACTGATGCCTTCACCGGCATCGTACCGGCATTTTTCGCAAGTGCTGGAATCCGCCACAAGGGACTCGCTGTTTGCGGCGATATGGACGGTCTTCGGCGAAGATCGCCTCAAAGATGCAAGCCAGCCCGTCCCCTTTGAAATCATTGCCCTCGGAGGCGACGATGTGGTGGTGATAGTTCCCGCCGAATACGGCTGGGTCCTTGCTCTCCAACTGCTCAAGGAGTTTGAAAACCACCCAGGCATCCAAAGGCTTGAGCAGGAGCTTACGGAGCGGTTGGGCGAAAGCATTCTCCGTCGTCCCATTTCGCTGACCCTCTCGGCAGGGCTTGCCATTGCGGATGTGAAGTATCCGGTGAGTTTCCTCTTCGCGCTTGCGGAAGGACTTCTTAAGCAAGCGAAGAAACTGGCGCGGGAGCGCCGCACGAGCACGCTCTGCCATCTCTGGCTCCGAGCACCGGTGATTTCCGAAAAGGCGGATGCGGTGTTGGATGCCCTCTACAAGCGAAATTCTCAGCAGCAAACCGCTATGCTGACCGCTCGCCCATATACCCGGGAGGATGCGGAGAAGCTCACCAACCTGGCTCAGCAGCTCACGGAGCTTCCAACAACACAGCGCCGCACGCTGGCAGAAGCCTTAGAAAGAGGCGTGCATGTGTCGCTTAACTACGCCCTGTACCAGGCGGCTCGGCGAAAAGGACGGCAAGAAGTACTGCTTCGGGCATTTGAAGAGTTGGGGAGCCTACTGGATCGCACACAGACGGGATTTTGGTTTTGGCGCAATGTACCTCAGGAAGGCTGGAAGACGACGCTCCTGGATGCACTGGAGCTTGTTGAACTGGGTACTGAGAAACGTTATCAAGTCGGAGGCGACAATGGCACACCACCTGTGGATTGAGCTTGTTTTTGAGCTGAACTCCGGCGTGCACGTCACAGGCGAGCGGGCGAAGCTATGGACGGACAAGGCGCTTGTGGTAGATTGGAGCGATGGCACGAAACCAATTGTGCCGGCAACGACACTCAAGGGATGGCTTCGGGAGGCTGCGGAGCGTATTCTGCGAGGGTTCGGACTGAATATCTGCGACAGCTCTCGTGCGGATACCGTCTGTAGTGCCTGCCCAGTCTGCGAGGTGTTCGGTGCTCCGCGGCTGCGTTCGCCAATACGCTTCGCTGATGCCATCTTGGAGGATCCGGCAACGGATGTGCGTATGAATGTCTCCCTGAGCCGCCACCGCAAGACCGCCTATGAGGAGCGGCTCTTCTCCACAGAGGTTGCCTGGCACAGTCGGATGCGTGCCCGAATCGAGGGGTGGTTGGATTCACAAAAGAAGGCGCTTCAAGCCGCAGCCCTTCTCCTTTTGGCTGCCAAGGCGGGCTACGCGATTGGTGCCGCGCGCTCCCGAGGGTTGGGATGGATTCGGCTTGTCCAGTGGACCGTCAAGGTCAATGAGCAGGAGTTCGCCCAAGAGATGCTCTTTGAGCAGATGCGCAGGTTGGGGGTCCAATCGGAGGTTGCTCCATGACGGAATACTTCCTGTGCCTCACGCCTGAAAAGCCGCTGCGGACGGGCACGGTGAAACCACGCGGGGATTATTTGGATACGCGCGAGTACTTGCCGGGAAGCGTATTGCGCGGTGCTCTGGCGGAGTGGCTCAAACTTCAGGGACGGGCGCACGACATTCTCCCGCTGGTGCAAAAGGTCCGCTTTGGGAACTTCTTCCCCACGCCGTCTGAACGGGTGTGGTCCTTGCCCTTCCCTATGACCGCATTGGAGTGCAAGCTCCACGGCGGCTTTCGGCAGGTTCCCAAGTATTCAAAGGAAAAACCCGGTCACGGCATCCGAGATAGCCTGCTCATTGCCCTGGTGTATGCGGAGTTGGAGAGGCTCGGGGCACGCTTTCCGGTGCCCATGCTCCTGCGTTGTACACATGAAGAAAAGGGGGAGAAGTGCGGCGGACGCATGGAACGGGTGAGTGGATTTTACGTCGCCCTTCCCGAGGGCTGGCAGAGTGTCAAAACTGAGAAGGGGCTTCAGACGAAGGTCGCTTTGAGCCGCCACCGCCGTGCCGCCCAGGAAGGGATGCTGTACCGAGTGGTCGGCGTGCGTCCCAAAGGGCATTTTGTCGGACGACTCTGGACGGGGGACGATTCCATCGTGGAGGAGATTCGGCAAGCCGTCGAGCACATCGGTGTCGGTGCGCTGACGACCCGGGGCTTCGGTACCGCGAAACTCAAGGAAGCAGAGCCTGCCGTTACACCGCTTCGAGAGCGCCTCCGCGCCTTCAACGAGAAGCTCCGGGAGGTATGGCGGGATATGGTAGCTCTTGCTCGACAGGTGGATTCCTCGATAGCTCTTCGCCCTGAGCCTTCTGGCACCTACTTCAGCGTGGACCTTCTCGCACCCGCCATTCTTCGTGACCCCCAAGGTTTGCCCACGCTCAAGCTCGGACTCAACTTCAATGGACACTGGCTGGAGCCCGTTTTCTGGGCAACGCAACCGACCTTCGTCGGTGGCTTTTCCACAGCATGGGGATTGCCAAAACCTACGTATCTTGCTGCGGCAACAGGCAGTGTGTATGTGTTCAGGGTGGACAAGTCGCCTGACGATCCAACGCTTCTTTCCTGGCTTGAATCCCTGGAAGCCCAGGGCGTGGGTCAGCGCACCGACGAAGGGCTGGGCGAAATCCTCATCTGTCATCCGTTCCACAAGGAGGTGATGCCGGTATGATCGCCAAAGCCGAACTGCTGCAGAAGATTGAGGAGCGCTTGGACGAGCTCGTGCAGATCGCCGAAAGGTGCGTAACCAACACAAACGCGGCAAGTACAGACCTGGAGGAATCCCAGCTTCGCAACCTTCAGAACCTGGCTTCTGCGACGGACTCGGTGGCTGTGCTGGAGAACTTCATCGCCTACCAGATGGGGCGACGGAAACTCCCCGTCGCCGTGGGGCAACGGATTCTCGATGACATCCGAGAGCTGGGGAGAAAAGCTGAGCAGATCGTTCAAGACAGCCGAGAGGCGCTTCGGTGGGCGCGAATGGAACTCATTCGGTTGTATTTGGGATTCCTGGTGCGCAAGTTCGTGGCTGAGCGCAAGCGGTGATTGGCTATGGCTGTGCGCGAGAAATACGCTCATTTGCCTTCTCTGGGAAGACTGGCTCCAGGCTGGCAGCAGGGGCTTTCCGTGCTTTGCGCGCGGTATCCAATCCGCCTGGCTTACCTTTTTGGCTCCGCAGTCCACGCCCCAGAGCATGCGCAGGACATAGACCTGGCGATTCTCCCTGCTTCCGGCTTTCGCCTTCCGCCTTTTTATGCGGAACTCTCCGAACTGCTCGGCACCGATCGACTGGACCTCGTGGAGCTTCCCCAAGCACCGCTCTGGCTTCGGGAGCAGATCATGCGTACCGGCGTCTGCATCTATGAACGAACCGGTGAGGAGCGAATCCGATGGGAAGCCGCCGTACGCATGCTTCTCAGAGAAGAACGCCTTGCAAGCGCTCGAAAAGGGAGAACGGCTATAGGACTCCATCGTGCATTTCTCGAGTCTGCCCTCAACGAACTGCAGAAGGTGGCTTCTGAACTCGCCAAGTATCAAGCCGTCACGCTCCCCGAACTGGAGACCAACCTGAGCCTGCGCTGGACGGTAGAACGCGGGTTACTGGCAGGGCTGACGCTCATCTTTCAAGTGGCGGACCACATCCTTGCCGAACACTTCGGTCAAAAGCCCGAAACGTACGAAGCGCTTCTCAAGGATCTTTGTGGAGCGGGCGTCATCTCTCAAGCCCTCTACGCTTCTCTGCGAGGGGCAGGTGGACTCCGCAATGTACTGGTCCATGAGTACGTGCGGATTGACCTTGAGCATGTCCTGGAAGCGCTTCGGAAAGCGCCTGAGCAGTTCTCCGCCTTTGCCCAGGAGGGCTCAAGCTGGCTGGCAAAACAAACGGAGGAGCAACCATGAACACCTTCTGGCAATTTGAAAACCGCTGGCTCATCACCGCGACCCTGCGGATGAAGACGGCGTTGTCTGTCGGGAGCCGGGCTTCACTCCTGCCAGCGGGTTCGGATCTACCCGTCATCAAGACACCGGAGGGGGTCCCGTTTATCCCCGGCTCTTCGCTCAAGGGTGTGGTGCGAACATATGTGGAGCGCGTGCTTCGCACCCTGGACGGGATGAACACGCAGCATCCAGAACAGCGCCTATGGGCATGTGATCCGCTGGATGAGAAGAATCGGTGTGTCACCGCAGACCGCAAAAAGGAGCTTTTAGCAGAAGCTGGCGAGGACGACGCACGGTTTACCGGGCTGATTTGGCAGCACTCCTGCACCGCTTGTCGGCTTTTCGGCTCGCCCTGGCTTGCCTCACGAGTGGCGTTTCAAGATGCGATGCTGGCAAATCGCGAGAGTCTCCTTCGTCTCACGGAGGTGCGGGACGGCGTAGGCATTGACCGTGACCTTGGCTCCGCCAAGGCGGGCATCAAATACGACTTTGAAACCGTGCCCGCAGGGGCAGAATTCCGCATCACCATCGTCGTGGAGAACGCCGAAGAGTGGGAAGCAGGGCTGTTGCTTCTCGCATTGAAAGCGATAGAGAAGGGTGAATTACCCATCGGTGGCAAAACAACACGCGGGCCTGGTTGGGGAGAGCTGGTGGACCTCGAGGTCCAGCACATCGGCAAGGATACCCTTCTGGCATACCTCACGGGGTCGTCACCGCCGGAGCCGAAGGACCCTGCCCAGCTTCTCCGCCGCTTCAGCGAACAACTTAATGGAGGGAGCCATGCATAAGCGCCGCTGGAATGCCTTGAAACTGGAGCTTGTGATCGAGCCTCGGGCACCGCTCCTGATTAAGTCGGGCACCGCTTCGCCGAATCCCTCCCTTCCGGATATGCAATTCGTGCGCACAATGACACCCCAAGGAGAAACTGTCTTCATCCCTGGCTCTTCGCTCAAAGGCACCTTCCGGAGCTTTACGGAAAAGGTCTTGCGGACGGTGAACTCAGATTGGGCATGCGAGCCGTTCCCTTCAAGCCCGAGCTACTGCGGACGTCGCCTTGGAAGCGAGGATAATCCAGCCGCTGTTTACCAGCGCTCCTGTCGTGCCTGCAAGATTTACGGCAACACGCGCCTGCGTGGTCGCCTTTCCTTCACCGATGCTTTCCCCGATGGCGAAGTGAAAACCGAGACCCGCTATGGCGTGGCGATTTCACGCCTGACGAACGCGGTTGCCGTAGGTCCCTTCGACATCGAAGTGCTCATGCAGGGCAAGTTCAAGACTTCGCTTGTGCTGGAAAACTTTGAAGTCTGGCAATTGGGTCTGGTGGCACTCACGCTTCAGGCGCTGAACGACGGACTCGTCAAAGTCGGCTTCGGGAAGAACCGCGGCTTCGGTGAAATAAACGTCAGCGTCACGCAAGCAGTGTTGGAGATGGCAAAGCGATCGCCTCACCCCCGAGACACTATCTGGGGTGCAGGCGCCTTTGTGAGTGAAGAGGAGCGCAGTGCTTACGGGCTTTCCCCGGATGATAAACTGGAAGGCTTGCCGGAGGCGGAAGAGAGCGACCTCGGCATCTTTATCCGACGGGTCTATAGGCCGGAAGCTTGGCAGAGCATTGCCGAAAAAGCCATTGCATCCCTCACAAAGCTTTCGGAGGCGGCATGAACAAGGGATGGGTATACAGCGGCGAACTTACTGCGGACGCGCTCCGCTCGCTCATTCGGTCGTTTTCAGGGCTTACGACGCTGAGCTGGGACCTGGCACGGCTCGATTTCCCATCGGACATAGAACCTCGGCAGGCAGGCTGTGCCTTTAGCCCCAGCCTGGAGGTCCGCTGGGGGCCTGCTTCGGAGGGGCGTTTCCGAGTGCTTGTCTTGAGCGATACAGAGCTTGCGGACTTGCCGCCGGAGCTCAAGTCTGTAGACGGGGACTGGACGTGCGACGAATCTACGCTCCGGCTTGTGGACCTGGACGACAAGCGCTTTGCACCGCAGTTTTCTGCCTATCCCGGCGGCGGTCGTTCTGGCGTAACACTGCAGTGCCGTGTCTTTTCGCGCAATGGTGTCGTGACCTTTGTAAGTCCACGGGAGGTATCCTATGCCCAGGAATCCTAACGCAGAGCCGAAGCCGTTTGTGTTGATCGAGATCCCTTCTGGGGCACCCGAACGCAAGCCAGCAACGACGCACGAGAGATTTTCGGGGCTCACCGGGCGTCTGGAGCTTGCCTTTACGGTCGTCTCGGAATACCTCTTTGTAGGCTCCGGAGCTTACGGGTTCGATCCGAACGCTCGGGGCGACCGCCCGGATGTGTGGTACACCTTCTACCACCGCAACGGGCAAATCTGCGTGCCCGGCACCAGCATCAAGGGCGCCATCCGGGCGATTGTAGAAGCAATTTCCAATTCGTGTGTCTCGCAACGGCATCGTAGGGAAAACGTGCGTTCCAGCCATCATCAGCCCTGCCGGTTTCGTGACGAGAGAAGCCCGCTCTGCCCTGCTTGTCGCCTTTTCGGGACGACCGGCTACCGAGGACGCGTGCATTTTTCAGACTTCCTCCCCAACGGTGAAGTGAGGAACGAGATCGTCAAAATCGGAGAGCTCTGGGAACCGAGGCGGTACGAACCCACAAAACGTCGTTTTTATGGAAACAAGCGTTTTCAACCCACAGGGGACTCACGACCGCAGTCTGGATTCCGATTCGTAGAGGCTGTGCGCAAGGAAACGAAGTTTCAAGGAATCCTCATGTTCGAGAACCTCAGCGAAGCAGAACTCGGGCTGCTCTTCCATGCCTTGGGCTGGGCAGTGGAGGGCGAGCGGGTCATCATAGCCTTTGCCCCCAAGATAGGCGGTGCCAAACCCCGCTGCTTTGGATCAGTACAGTTTAATCCTGTCCGGCTGCGCCTCTGGGGCGGCAATTGGGGAGAACTGCTCACGCCTCAGATAGCGACGGGGAGGGAAGTGCTTCCCTTCCTGTCCCGTTGTCTGCAGGAATGTCGAGAGAGCAGGCTTCTGCATTCAGAGTCGTGGGAAGCTCTCAGACACGGATTCCAGCCCAAAAATGAACCATGCCCGAAGGAGGTGTACTGATGACAACGGATGAGAAGGTTGAACTGGCTCGTCGGTTGGCCGAGGCGCTGCGCGTAAAGCGGAGCGAGTGGCAGCGATGGGCAAATTACTTTGAGCAGGTACGTAACCTGGATCAAGCCCTTCAATTGGCTGAGTATTTGAGCCACTCACCGACTGTCCGCCGGGAACCAAAGGAGGCAGCTCGAATCATCCATCAAGTAATTCAGCAGCGCGGTGTGGAACTTCGAAGGCTTTCCCCAGGCGATCTGGCAGAGGTCTTCGGCTACGTAAGCCGAGAGCTGGAATGGTTGAATGTTACCCAAGCAGGCGACTATGAAAAAGGTTCTCCTCGCCACCATCGGAGAGAGTCCGGCGGTCGTCACCGAAGCCATTGACCGGCTCCGGGCAGACGGCGTGAACGTGGACTGTGTCGTGCTCCTCACCACGAAGGACACATACACCCAGGATACCGCGAACCTTATAAGCGAGCATTTGCCGGATTACTACGGCGGCACAGTGGCGGTTTACGACGTCCGGATACTGGACAGATTCTACGACGTGGACTCCGACGAGGCAGCCGCAGAGTTTATGGAGCAGACCTGTGATGTGCTCCGAAGCTACCGCAAGATGGGCTGGGAGGTTTATGCCTGCATCGCCGGTGGACGCAAAGCGATGTCGGCACTCCTGGCGCTTGCCGTGCAGTTTTACGGCGCCCGACGCCTCTTCCATGTGCTCGTGGAGGACCCGGTCTTAGAGGAGGAAGGGCATATTCGCAACCTCAAGAACAAGAGCCGAGAAGGGCAAAAGCAGGTACTCCATCCGCCGGTAGAGCAGATCAAATTGGTAAACCTCCCCTTTATTGGGCTCTTTCCGCTATTGGGCAACATCATCGCTGGCCTGAAAGGCGAGGTGGTGCCTTCCGAAGTCAAAATACTCCTCGAGCAAAACGGTCTTGTAACCCCCGCAGGTCCGACCGACCTGGGCAGGATGGTCTTGCGGGTGCTCGAAAGCGTGGAAGCCTTACCCGAACCCCGTGCCGGCAAGTGCGAGATTCAACTGGCACACAAGGAACCGAAGGAAGCCGATGAAACCAGCAAATGGGCTGAGCGCTTAGCGCATCGCTTCTCTTTCGTGGAGCGCATAGACGATATCGGCTGGCGAGAGGGTCAGCCCAAGGTCAAAGCTGAGGAGCCGAACTACCTGATTGTATACTTGCCGGGACGTCGAGTGCGGGGTATCGGGTTTCGGCTCACGACCACAGCCCAGACGCATGGACAGTTGGTACGCGCCCAGCAGGAAGTGGAGCGATGGATCGAAAGGGAGGTTCGATGAAAGCCCTTACATTCCTGGGCGCCGGCAGATACGAGACGGTGACGTATGTGTGGGAAGAGCGCTCCCACATGACCCGCCTCTTCCCGGAAGCCTTGGTGCGGATCTTTGAGCCGGAGAAGGTCATCGTTTTCGTGACGGAAAGGGCAAGGACCTATCGCCCTCCTATAGGCCAGAGGTGCCCACAATGCCAGCAAGTGCTTCCGGAGCCCAAAGAGGAGCAAACTTATGAAGAGCAATTACGAGGTCTCTTGAGAGATTCCGTCGAGTTCGTCCCTATCCCCGAAGGTCGTTCCGAACAAGAGCTGTGGGAGATTTTCGACCGTGTAGCCTCCGCGGTGGATGAAGGCGACACGATCTTGCTGGACATCACCCATGCCTTCCGCTCCATCCCGATGATCGTTTTCGCCGTCGCTGCTTACCTTCGGCGGACGAAGGGTGTGACGATTGCGCACATTATCTATGGGGCTTATGAGGCGCGGGACGAAAATAACCGAGCGCCCATCTTTGACCTGACGCCCCTTTTGGAACTTCTGGACTGGACGGGCGGAGCCGAGGCCCTGCTGAAGCGTGGGGACGCCGAACTCATCGCCGAAAAGATGGTCACCGCCCACCAAACCCTGCGTCGTATGGGCACGGGTACGCCGGAAAAACTCAAACCGTTGGGAGAGAAACTCCGCGCGCTTTCCCAAGCCCTGCACCTGAGCCGTCCCCGGGAGGTCATGCGCATCGCGTATGACCTTTTGCCCCTTCTGGAGGAGGCTCGGACGGAGTTTGAGCGATGGGCGAAGCCCTTTGCCCTCCTCGCCGGGCAGATCCGGAACGAACTGGAACCCCTGGCCTTTGACCAACCGGACACACTCAGTCGCGAAAACCTGGAAAAACAGCTTGGGCTCGTTGAGCATTACCTCAAAAAAGGGCTTGTGGTGCAAGCCGTCACGCTTGCCCGGGAGTGGGTGGTCTCGTATGTGCTCCTCTGCCGGGGAAGCGGAGACTGGCTCCGCCGCAGCGACAGGGAAGAAGCCGAACGGGCGCTCGGTGCTGCCGCCGCCCGCCTGCGAGGAGAAAACGCCGAGCCACCGGAGTGGTTTGGCCAACTCCCCCATAAGGAGGAACTCGGGCAGCTTTGGAACAGACTGGGAAACCTCCGGAACGACCTCGCCCACTGTGCCATGGGCGCCGACGCCCGTAGCGCCCGCACAATTGAGCAGGACGCGCAAACAATTCCGCAGAGACTCCGCGTGCTGCTTGACTCGGCACCGGACGTCGTCTTGCCCGGCGCCCGTGTGGTCGTGGACTTGCGCGCCCTCTATCAGGACACTGCACGGTTGGACGAACTGCCGCACTACATCGAACGCGCCAAGGAATTGGCCGGCGAGGGCCATGAGGTCGTGCTTACCGGGCAGGCGCCAATCTGGATGTACTTAGCCATTGCGCACGCCCTGCACGGGAAGGCGCGCCGGCTTCTGTACGACTCGCCCGTCGTCGGCGAAGTTTGTATTTTTGACCATACCGCGTAGCGATATCGCCCGATGGAGCGCGCTCTCACCACTACAACGGTACGGCTTGCGTGGGACCACGCGGTGGGGAACTTCTGGGTGGATACCGGACTGGTGGTGCTCCTGCGGCAGTTTGGGGAGGGGGAGCATTCGGTCGAGGAGGTGCTGCAGTGGCTTCAGAGTCAGCTCCTACAGCCCAGCGGGAACCGAGGCGAGTACTACGATGAGCAGACGGGGGAGATTCGACCGTACGACAAGGTCAACTGGGTCTACCCGACGAACCTCTTCATCAAGGTCTCGGGCGTAGCTCGTAAAATCAAAACCGCGCAAGCGCGCGACCAGCTCCGACGGAAGCTGGAGGAATTGGAGCGCAATGGAGAGGGCGAAACTACGCTTCAGACGCTGCGGGCAGACCTTGCCTATTTGGAAAATCGCCTGGCGAAGAAGCCGGACGATGCTATTTTCCTGGAGCCACCTACGTTTGAGCTGAGCCTCAAGCTCAGCAGAAAACCGGATGTGTGCGACCTGTGCGGGGAGAGGGCGCTTCTGACGGACGCCACGATGTGGATGTACCCCTTCGTGGTCGATCCACAGAAGTTCGGTACCTTCTATCCCGGCACGAAGCGCGGCTTGCGGCTGTGCGCTCGGTGTGCCCTAGCAGGGCTGGCCGGATACCTGGGGTGGCTGTGGAAGGCGCAGGGACGCGATGCCCTGCACTTCTTCATCTTCCATTCCGACCTGCGGGAGATGGAGCGCTTGCACAGAGAGGTTCTGGAGCCATTGCGTATGGCAGGTGAGAGAGGCGGCACCGCGCCCGTGGTGTTTTCGGGTCCGTATGTCAACGAGACCACCTTGGGGTTGCTTCTGGCGCTCTTTCAGCACGTGCGGCAGTCGGATGTGCTCTCAGAGGAGGCGCGCCAGCTTCTGTTGACTCTCCTGGTAGCAACGGAGCGTCCGCCGCCTCCCATCACGCTCTACGCCATCACCGGCGCGCCCGGGCAAGCCTTCCAGATGAAAGCCTTGCGGGAGTTCTCCAAGCTACAGCGGCTCTTCCGGATGTACGAGGGCTGGGTGAAGCTGCTTGCTGAGAGGCTCGGAGTGGATAATCCGCATCGCCAATTGGGGCAGATCTTCGGTCAATTCTGGGCGCAGCAGGGGCAGAACCGGGAGAGCATCTGGCGGGACCGCATCGCCTGGGCGATCTTGGAGTTCGGCGACCCTACGCCGTTTATCGAGCAGTTTCTCTTTGACGTCCGTGCCCGAGAGGAGGAGCGGAACCGCCGTCCTCTGGTCCGAGGCACTATTGACGTGTTGAACCAATACCTGCAGGAGGTCTTCAAGATGGAAGAACAATTCCAACGCACGCTGGCAGGCTTTGGGCATTCGCTGGGCGCGGCAGCCCAGGAGCACAACGAGATGGGTCTGCTCTATGCCCTGCGCAATGCCAAAAACCCGGAGGACTTCTACCGTGTGCTCAACGACGCGCAGTTTCGGCTCGGCATCAAGATCCCAGAGGCAATCTTGCGTATTGAGAAAGGTGAGCGCATCGCCGGCGTCCCCTGGGTCCGGGTCAAGACGCTCCTTTCCATCTACGCGATGAACGCGTATTTGAGGGGTGGGAAGAACGCCGAAGAGGCGCAACCCTCTTACACGATGACGGGGTGAGCCATGCGTTTGCAGGTAGTGTACAACTTAGACAATCCGAAGCTACCGGTAGAGTACCGGCGAGGATTTGTGTCATTACTCAAAGAAGCAATCAAGAAGGCAAACCCCACGTGCTTTGAGCGCTACTATTCACGCTTGCATACGCTCAAGCCCTTTACTTTTTCCGTATTCTTCCCAGAAATGACCGGCAATGGGGGAGAGGATTTCTACGTAGGCTCTAAAGCTGTTCTCTATTTCTCTACTTTCTTCCCTGAGCTCATCGCTTCTGTCTATAATGGAATTATGCGAATTCGTGAATATCCTATATTCGACAACAAGATCCGGCTTCACGATATATTTTTGAGACCCAGGATCGCTATCGTGGAAGATCGGGTTCGGTTCAAAACTATGGCTCCGGTTCTCGTGAATACAAAAGGGGACCATAACTGGTATCTCTTGCCCGGAGAGAAAGGTTTTGAAGATGGGCTGAATTTCTCCGTGCGGGAGGTTTGTCGGGTTTTCCTGGAGATGCCCGACGCCACTGTAGAATTCCGTCCGATTGCGATCCGCCGCAAGGTCGTGCGCCATTACAATATGCACATGCAGGGACTTGTGGGTATTTTTGAATTGCGCGGCAGTCCTGAGGTGCTCGACCTCATTTATCGGGTAGGTCTTGGCGTACGCCGTAGCCAGGGCTTCGGCATGCTGGAAGTCATACCCATGGCAAGCCGTGAAACTTCTTCTACGGAGGGAACCAGCCATGAGTAGCATTACTTTGTACCCTTCCAACTGGCTCTATAATGCTGGGGTAGTTGGGCTGTTTTCAGCTCAGGAAAAGGCTGGTGAACCTGTGCAAAAAGAACTATTGGATGACGGCTCTGCTCAAATTCCCAATGGTTACTTTAAGCCAATACAGATAAACAAGAAAGAAATCTCCAAGGCTATTGTAAATCTTGTGAATGTGCTGGTATCTCAAGATGAGCTGACAGAATGGCTTAATGAGACCAATAAGAATAAATATCAAAACGCCTATAAGGAGTTGGGGGAGTTTGGGTTCAAATTCATTCGCGCAGGCAACAAGCTTTTCGCTTCAAAAACCCCTTACCAGAATCTCGTGCAATTAAAGGAGTGGCAATCTTACGAATACCCGGAGTTAGTAAAAGAAATTCCAAATTTGATTGGTTTCAATGCAGGACATCCTTGCAACTTGTGTTCTAACTATCCGGTGTTCATTCGAGACCCTGGGAATAAACTGCAAGAGAGGCTTTGTAGGTTA
>Ga0079998_112957_pt1 | contig 144187 bp, 143 predicted proteins | sample PerSpoBPS_BMetaG_FD_69201 | JGI IMG/M metagenome (GOLD analysis project Ga0079998, IMG submission 69201) | Thermal spring microbial communities from Yellowstone National Park, Wyoming, USA - Perpetual Spouter B (PS_B) MetaG (SPADES assembly)... | ecosystem: Environmental > Aquatic > Thermal...
AAACTTGGTAAGTATTTATTAACTTTCATATAGGTTTCGGCATTAAAAATTATAACTAATTTTCATTATTCAGACAAATTATGAAAGTATATTGAAAAAGTTTAACAAATAAACGGATTATAAAAATCTAATTTTAAATATAGTTTGCTTTAATTTTTAATAATTAAAAGAACTTCAAAAGAAGAAATTTTTAGGTTAAGCGAAAATTTTGTCAAAAATTCAAGTTATTGGAAATGAAGAGTTTATAAAAATTAAAATGACAGATTAAATTTAAAAATTTATAATTTTTGTTGAAAAATCAATAGAGGTAAGATAGTTTAAATTTCAAATTATTGGAAATGAATAACTTATTAAATTTAAATTGACTAATTAAATTTGATGAATTGAAAATGTTGATTTAATGAGAGGTCTGATTGGGGACCTAATTATTGGACAAGGCACAAGGTTAAAATGCTTTATAATTATGAAACTTTTTAATGTTCTTAATTTTGAGGTTAATTTTGGTAATTATCATAATAATAAGTGGAATGTGGTTAATCTACAAGCTATTTTTAGAGGAAAATTGTTATTCTATTGAGAAGAATTACTTAGTAGTAAGAAAATATGAGCGAGTTTGTCAAAGGGGGGTTTTTGGACCAAAGTATTCCAAGAGAGTAGAATGGAAACCATTCTGGAAAAAAGATTGAAAGTTTTTTGGTGGGTTTTATTTTTTCTCTTTATGCTTTATAATTTTCGCACTTGCTGATGAGACCGTAGCTCAACATGGTAGAGCGGCGGATTCCAAATCCGCAGGTTGGGGGTTCAAGTCCCTCCGGTCTCGCTTATGCGTATTGTAGTAGCTTTGGAATGTAAAGTTTGCGGTAGAAGAAATTATAAGACGACAAAAAACAGAGATAAAAAGGAGAAATTAAGTTTAATGAAGTATTGTAAATGGTGTAAAAAACATACAGAACACAACGAGAAAAAGGTTTAAAACTATGGAAAAACTTCTACAAGCATTAAAAAGCTTTCCTAAATTTTTATCTGAATCTATTGAAGAGACGAAAAAACTAACATTTCCAACAAAAGAATCAATAATTGCTGGAACTTCTGCTGTTTTTATTGTTTCAATAATTCTTTCAATATACATATTTTCTATTGATTTTATTGTTTCTCAAATTATAGCATATATTATAAGAGTTTTTGGAGGATAGTTTTATGGAAAAGAGAGAGAAAGTTTGGATTGTTTTTTACACAAGAGCGGGTAGAGAAAAAAGGGCAGAGCAGATTATAAAAGGGCTTATTGAAAATATGGATTTAAAAGATAGAGTAAGTAGGGTTTTAGTTCCTTCTAAACTAATGGAAAAAGTTAGAAATATCAAAAATAGTATAAGAAGAATATCCTTAGAAAAGCCTATATATAAAGGTTATATTTTCGTTGAAATGGAAGAGGACCCAGACCTTGTTGATCTTATATCAAAAGCTGCTGGAATAAAGGCCTTACTTAAAAAAGAAGAGGAGAAAAGTGAAAAAGGTTCCTCAGTTAGATGGACATTTTTAAAACTTTCAAAAGATGAAATAGATTATATAGAGAAAATTGTTGAGTTAGAAAATAGGAAAAAAGAGGAAAAAACACCATTTCTTAAAGGTCAAAAGGTTAAAATTGTTGCTGGTCCTATGAAGAATATGGAAGGAGAAGTTATAGATGTTAATAAAGAGAAAGGGAAGTTAAAAGTTAAAGTTGAGATATTTGGCAGACCAAGTGAAGTTGAGGTTGATTTTATACAAGTTGAAAGTTTAACATAAAAAGGAGGTTTATATGGCTACTAAAAAAGAAGTTGTTGCTAAGGTTAAATTACAATTGCCCGCAGGTCAGGCAACACCTGCTCCTCCTGTTGGTCCTGCTCTTGGACAACATGGTGTTAATATAATGGATTTTGTTAAGAAATTTAACGATGCTACAAGAGATAAAATGGGTATGATTTTGCCTGTTGAAATAACGATATATAAAGATAGAACTTATGAGTTTGTTGTAAAAACACCACCTGCTTCATTTTTAATTAAAAAAGCTGCTGGTATTGAAGTTGGGGCACATAGACCTGGGCATGAAGTTGTTGGTAAAATAACAAGAAAACAATTAAGAGAAATAGCTCAAATGAAACTTCCTGACTTAAACACCAATGACATAGAAGCTGCTATGAGAATTATAGAAGGAACTGCTAAGAATATGGGTATTAAAATTGTGGAGGATTAAAACATGGCTAAACATGGAAAGCGATATTTAGAATTACTTAAAAAGTTTGATTTAACAAAAGAATATCCACTAAAAGAAGCTATTGAAATTGTTAAAAGCTTAAAAAGTGCTAAATTTGATGAAACTGTTGAATTGTCAATAAAAACAAATCTTGATCCTACGAAAGCTGATCAAATTTTAAGAGGTGCTGTTGTTCTTCCTTATGGTAGGGGTAAAACTGTTAGAGTTCTTGTTATTGTTAGGGATATAGAAAAAGAGAAAGAAGCAAAAGAAGCGGGAGCGGATTATGTTGGATATAGTGAGTATTTAGAAAAAATAAAAGAAGGTTGGCTTGATTTTGATGCTGTTGTAGCAACACCTGATGTAATGCCTGAGCTTGGAAAATTGGGTAAGATATTAGGACCAAGAGGTCTTATGCCCTCTCCAAAAACAGGAACAGTTACGAACGAAATAAAACAAGTAGTTAGTGAATTAAAGAAAGGAAGAATAGAATATAAGCTTGATAAGAGTGGAAATTTACATTTGCCTGTTGGCAAGTCATCTTTTCCATCTGAGTATATTTTTGAGAATGTTTTGGCAGTTTTTGATGAAATTATAAAAAATAAACCTTCTGGTGCTAAAGGCTCATTTATAAAGTCTGCATATTTATCTTTAACTATGAGTCCATCTGTCAAACTATCTTTAAATGATATTTATAAGTTAATAAGGGAGAGAGCGAGATGATAAGTCCTTCAAAGCAAAAAAAGATAATTATTGTTGATGAAGCTAAAAATTTAATCTCAAATTCAAAGGGTTTTTATGTTATAGACTATAAAGGCTGGAATGTAGCAGAAATAAATAATTTGAGGAGAAAGTTGAAAGAAAAACAGGCACAAATGAAAGTTATTAAAAATACTTTATTTACTATTGCTTTAAAAGATTTAAATATAAATGTTTTTGAAAAATTTGAAGGAACTAATGCTTTTGTTTTTGTAAAGGGTGATGAAGTTGAGCCTTTAAAAATCATTTCTGAATTTATAAAAGAAACCAATAAAGGCGCTTTAAAAGTTGGGTATATAAATGGTGTTAAGTACGATGCTAATCAACTTGAAGTTCTTTCAAAATTACCATCTATAAATGAACTTAGAGCAAAAGTTGTAGGAGCTATAAATGCTCCAATTTATAATTTAGTATATAGCTTGAAAGCTTTATTAATTAATTTAGTGCTTGTTTTAACTCAAATAAAAAACAAGAAGGAGGAATAGCGCATGGCTAAGTTAACTGTTGAGCAGATCGTTGAGGCTATTGAGAGCCTCAGTGTAATTGAACTTGCTGAGCTTGTTAAAGCTCTTGAGCAAAAATTTGGTGTGTCTGCTGCTGTTCCCGTAGCAACTGCTGTTGTTCAAGGAGTAGGTGCTACCACTTCTGCACCTGCTGAGGAAAAAACAACATTTGATGTAATACTTGCAGATGCAGGTGATAAGAAAATTCAGGTTTTAAAAGTTGTTAGGGAAATAACTGGTTTAGGTTTAGCAGAAGCAAAATCTCTACTTGAAAATTTACCCAAACCTATCAAGGAAGGTGTTTCAAAGCAAGAGGCAGAAGAAATAAAGAAGAAACTTGAAGAAGCAGGTGCTAAGGTGGAACTAAAATAAGAAAAGCCCCTCAATTCGGGGGGCTAAAAACACAAATGGAGGTTAATCTCTATGATTCAAAGAATTGGTTATAAAAAAGAAAGTTTTGAAATGCCTGATTTATTAAATGTTCAGCTTGAATCCTATAAAAGTTTTTTATATGAGGGCTTAGATACTTTATTTAAAGAGGTATTTCCTATTGTTGATTTACAAGAAAGGTATATTATTGAATATAAAAGTTATAGAGTTGGAGAACCAAGACATACACCACAAGAGTGCTTACAAAAAAATTTAACCTATTCTATACCTATATTTGTTCGTATGAATCTTAAAAAAGTTAGACCACAAACAAAGACTATTGAATATGAAAAAGAGCAAGAAATTTATTTTGCTGACATTCCTTATATGACAGAAAAGGGAACATTTATAATAAATGGTGTTGAAAGAGTTGTTTTAAATCAGATTCACAGGTCTCCTGGTGTTTATTTTATGATTCAAGAAAAAGAAACAGAAGTTTATACAGCACTTTTAGTTCCTTATAGAGGACCTTGGATTAGTTTTGCTATTGATGGCTCAAAAGTTATAACGATGACTGTTTCAAAAAGAAGAAAAATTCCTATTACAAGATTTCTTAGAGTTTTAGGTTATGAAGAGTACGGAGATATTGTAAAGGAATTTTTATATCCACAAGAGCTTGATATTGATGATGAAAAATTACTAATGGGAAAATATGTTTTAATTGATGATGCTATTAGTACTGAAACAGGTGAGGTAATTTTCAAGGTTTTGGCTGAGACAGGAGAGTTTAATAGAAGAGAAGTTACAGAAAAATTCCTTCAAGATATGAAAAAAGAGGGTGTTAGAGTATTAAGGGTTGTTAGCTTACAAGATCCAGCAGCAGAAGCTTTCATAACGACTTTTAGACAAGACAGAATAAAAGATGTTAATAAGTCTTTGGCTAATATATATAGAGTTTTAAGATATACACCTCCTAAAAGCACACAAGATGCAAGAGATTTTGTTGAAAAATTCTTCTTTTCGGGAGAGAAGCTTTATCTTGGTGAGGTAGGAAGATATAAGCTTAATTTAAGGCTAAAACATGAAGAATTTGGATTTAATAAACCACCTGAAAATGAATATAGATTAACAAAAGAGGATGTTGTTGTTATTATTAAAAGATTAATTAATTTGTATAGGGGTGAGGAGCCAGAAGATGATGTAGATGATATTTCAAATCGTAGAGTTAGAACTGTTGGAGAAAGACTATACGAGCATTTTAGAGCTTCTTTAATTAGAGCTTCAAGAGCTATAAAAGAAAAAATGCTTACAGAAATGGAAGACTTAACGCCTAAAAAATTATTTAATCCAAAGTTATTAACCGCTTCATTTTCCAATTTCTTTACAACTGACACACTTTCACAATTCTTAGATCAAACGAATCCTTTATCTGAATTAACTCATAAGAGAAGAATTTCTGCATTAGGAAAGGGAGGGCTTTCAAGGGAAAATGCTGGTATTGAGGTTAGAGATGTTCATCCTTCGCACTATGGAAGAATTTGTCCTATTGAAACACCAGAAGGTCAAAATATAGGATTGGTTATGTCATTAACAACATATGCGAAAGTTGATGACTTCGGTTTTATTAGAACACCTTTAAGAAAAGTTAAAAATGGAGTATTAACGAATGAAATTGTATATGTGCCACCATATGAAGAATTTGATTATAAAATAGCAGGTGGTGATATTAAAATAGATAAAAATGGAAGAATTTTAGAAAAGAGAGTTTTAGTAAGACATAGAAGGACATATAAAATTGTTTCAGCAAAAGAGGTTGATTTTGTTGATGTTTCTCCAAGACAACTCGTTTCTCCTTCTTCATCTCTAATTCCATTTTTAGAGCATGATGATGCTAATAGGGCTCTTATGGGTTCAAACATGCAAAGGCAAGCAGTTCCTTTACTCCTACCTGAGCCACCAATTGTTGGAACAGGTATGGAGCAAAAAATAGCAAGAGATTCTGGAACACTTATATTAGCAAAAAGAGATGGAACTGTTACATATGTTGATGCTTATAAAGTTATTGTTGTTCCTGATGAAAAGGAAAATGATTTCTTTGGAATTGATGAATATAAGCTTGCAAAATTTCAAAGGTCTAATCAAGGAACAATAATCCATCATATTCCTGTTGTTAAAGTCGGTCAAAAGGTTAAGAAAGGTGATATTATTGCTGAAATGGTCGCTGTTAAAGATGGGGAATTGTCACTCGGTAAGAATTTATTAGTTGCTTTTGTTCCTTGGTACGGTTATAATTTTGAGGATGCTATTGTTGTTTCTGAAAGGTTTTGGAAAGATGATATATTTACCTCAATTCATATAGATGATTATGAAGTTGAAGTTAGAGAAACAAAAGCAGGTCCAGAGGAAATAACAAGAGATTTACCTAATGAAAGTGAAGAAGCTTTAAGAAATCTTGATGAATTTGGGATTGTTAGAGTTGGGACAGAAGTTAAACCAGATGATATACTTGTTGGTAAAGTATCGCCTGAAGGTGAGAAGGAATTAACACCAGAAGAAAGGCTTCTTCAAGCGATATTTGGAGAGAAATTAAAAAGTGCAAGAAATGTATCAAGAAAAGTGCCACCAGGTGTTAGTGGAACAGTTATAAAAACAATTATTCTTACGAAATATTCTGAAAATCGCCTTACTAAGGAAATTTTACAAGAAAGACTAAATGAAGTTGAAAGAAATTATAAAGAAAGCTTACAAAGAGTTAAAAATAGACTTATAGAGCTTTTGGAAGAAACATTAAAAAAGGTTAAATTTAAAGAAGATGTTAAGAATAAATATGGTGAAGTTGTTTTTAAAGCGGGTGAAAAATTTTCAAAAGGGAAAATTAAAAACCCATTTGAAATTGAATGGGGCGAAAATTTTGTAGATGATATTAAAATTGTTGAAAAAGTAAATCAATTTTATAAGCAAGCAGAAAAAATTATAAACTCTATTGAAGAAAAATATAAAATTGATAGTGAGTTAGTTAAAAAGGGTGATGATTTACCAGCAGGTGTTATACAACTTGTCAAAGTTTATATTGCTCAAAGAAGAAGATTTGTTGTTGGTGATAAGATGGCAGGAAGGCATGGAAATAAAGGTGTTGTTTCAATAATAGCACCTGTTGAAGATATGCCATTTTTGGATGATGGAACACCTGTTGATGTTGTTCTTAATCCTCTTGGTGTTCCGTCAAGAATGAATGTTGGTCAAATTTTAGAAACATTATTAGGTTGGGCTGGTGTTGAGCTTACTAAAAAATTAAAGAATTTATTAAAAGAGAAGGACGTTTTCAAAATAAGACAATTTCTATTAGATATTTACAAACCACACAAAGATGAGGAATTTGTTGAATTTTTAAAGAATGCTAAGGATAGTGAAATTATGGCTTATGCAAGAGAACTTGCTGAAAAAGGAATAAGATATGCATGTCCTGTATTTGAAGGACTTACATTAGAAGAGGTTAAGGAACAATTAAAATTAGCAGGATTGCCTGAAGATGGTAAAGTTAGATTAAGAGACGGTAGAACAGGTGAGTATTTTGATTATCCTGTTACAGTTGGTTATATGTACTTAATGAAACTTATCCATATGGTTGAAGATAAAATTCATGCAAGAAGTATTGGTAAGTATTCGCTTATTACTCAGCAACCACTTGGTGGAAGGGCTCACTTTGGTGGTCAAAGGTTTGGAGAGATGGAGGTTTGGGCTGCTGAGGCTCATGGTGCCGCTTATGCTCTTCAAGAATTATTAACAGTTAAAAGTGATGATGTAATTGGTAGAAATCTCTTATATAGATCAATTATAAGAAATAATTTACCACCAGAACCTGCTATGCCTGAATCCTTTAATGTTTTAGTTAAAAAACTTAGAGGACTTTGCTTAGATGTTCAAGTTAAAACTGAAAAGGAGAGGAAATCATGAAAGAGAGATTTAAAGAAGATAGCTTAACAAGAATATCACCAAAAAAGATAAAATCTATTATTATAAGGTTAGCTGATCCAGAAACGATAATGAGTTGGTCTTATGCAGAGATGAAAGGTAGGGAAAGAGGCGAATATGGTCTTGGTGAAGTTATTAAAGGTGAAACAATAAATTATAGAACGTTAAAACCAGAGCCAGGAGGATTGTTTTGTGAAAGAATTTTTGGTCCTGTAAAAGATTATGAATGCTCTTGTGGAAAATATAAAGGTAAAAAGTATGCTGGTGTTATATGTGATAGATGTGGTGTAGAAGTAACTGATTCACGAGTAAGAAGAGAAAGAATGGGTTATGTTAAATTGGCTGTTCCCGTAGCTCATATTTGGTTTTATAAAATTCCACCTTCAATTATGGGAACGCTTCTTGATATATCTAAACCAAATCTTGAAGATGTTTTATATTACGGTTCTTATGTTGTTTTAGATCCTGGAAAAGTTCCAGGTATTAAAAAGGGTGAAGTTCTTTCAATAAATAGATATCAAGAATTGGTTAAAGAATTTGGTGAGAAAGCGTTTAGAGCAGGAATGGGTGCCCCTGCTATTAAGGAATTGTTAAAAGAATTTTCAGAGCCTGTTGAAGGTGGAAAAACGAAATTAGAGAAACTATATGATGAATTATCTTATAAATTAAAAATAGAAAGGTCAGTAATAGTAAGAAAGAAAATTTTACAAAAATTGAGAATTGTTAAAGCTTTCGTTGAGTCAGGGATTGAACCTCATTGGATGATATTAGAAGTACTTCCTATTATTCCACCTGATCTTAGACCAATTGTAGCATTAGAAGGCGGTAGATTTGGCTCAAGCGATATTAATGATTTATATAAAAGAGTAATTTATAGAAATAATAGATTAAAGCAATTCTTGTCAGATATTCCTACACCAGAACCAATACTTATAAATGATAAACGTATGCTACAAGAGGCAGTAGATGCAGTTTTAGATAATTCAAGAAGAAGAAAACCTGTCTTAGGTAGAGGAAATAGGAAATTAAAATCGCTTTCTGATGATATTAGGGGTAAGAAAGGACTTTTAAGAAGAAATCTGCTTGGTAAGAGGGTTGATTATTCCGCTAGAAGTGTTATTGTTGTTGGTCCGGAGTTAAGAATGCATCAAGTTGGTGTTCCAAAAGAAATAGCAGTTGAGCTTTGGAGACCATTTATAGAAAAGAAATTGGAAGAGCTTGGTCTTGCTGAGAATATAAGAGGAACGAGAAAATTGCTTAGAAGGAGAACAAAGGAAGTTTGGGAGATACTTGAAGAAGTTTCAAGGAATCATCCTGTTTGGTTAAATAGGGCTCCAACATTACACAGACCATCCATTCAGGCATTTGAGCCTGTAATTGTTGAAGGTAAAGCTATCAGATTACACCCACTTGTTTGTGCAGCATATAATGCGGATTTTGATGGAGACCAAATGGCTATATTCTTACCCTTATCTCCTGAAGCTCAACTTGAAAGCTATATGTTATTATTGTCAGTTCATAATATTCTTTCACCTGCCCATGGAAAACCCCTTGCTAGTGCAAGCCAAGATATGGTAATTGGTATAAATTACATTACAAAAGTTAAACCTAATGCTAAGGGTGAAGGAAAAGTTTTTTATTCAATAGATGAAGCAATAAAAGCATACGAGAATAATATAATTGAATTACATGCCTTAATAAAAGTTCCTATATCAAAAGAAGAGCCACTTTCAGGTATTCCACCTGTGGAATTTGTTGAAACAACAGTAGGAAGAATTCTATTTAATAGTATTTTACCTTCTGAATATAGAAGAAAATATGGTTTTATAAATAGGGAGCTAAAAAAGGGAGATATATCTGATATTGTTTATAAGTGTCATAGACTGCTTGGTGAATGGGCAACTGCTGAATTCCTTGACAATATGAAGGATTTAGGATTTAAGTATGCTACTAAATCTGGAACAACATTTGGTATAGATGATATTATTATACCTGAAAAGAAGTATGAAATTATTGAATCTACATTTAAGGAACTTGATAAAATAAATAAGAGACTTGAAAGAGGTGAAATATCCAGAGCTGAGCATTATCAACAAGTTGTTGATTTATGGCAAATAACAACAGAGAAAGTTAAATCTGAGTTAGAAAAAGCTCTTGAAAAAGATAAGAATGGATTTAATCCTATTTATATGATGGTTTATTCAGGAGCAAGAGGAAATATAACTCAAACAATGCAACTTTCTGCAATGAGAGGTTTAATGGCAAGACCAAGTAGGAAAGGTGAAATTGGTGATTTAATTGAAATTCCTGTTATTTCTTCACTAAAAGAAGGATTAAAAATGATGGAGTACTTTATATCTACACATGGAGCAAGAAAAGGTCAGTCTGATACTGCTCTTAGAACTGCTGATGCGGGTTATTTGACAAGAAGGCTTGTAGATGTTGCACAAGATGTTATTGTTACAATTGAAGATTGTGGAACAGTAAGAGGTAGAACGATAAGAGGTCCAAAAATTGCTTCTAAAATTTTAGGAAGAATTGCACTTGATGATATATATAACCCCAATAATAATGAGATTATTGTAAAAGCAGGCGAGGAAATAGATGAGGAAAAGGCTGAATTAATAGAGAAACTTGGAATAGATGAAGTTGTGGTTCGCTCTGTTCTATATTGTGAGGCAGAATATGGCGTTTGTGCTAAATGTTATGGTAGGAACTTGGCAACAGGTAAAATTGTTGATATTGGAGAAGCGGTTGGTATTATAGCAGCTCAGTCTATTGGAGAGCCAGGAACTCAATTAACATTAAGAACATTCCATACTGGTGGGGTTGCTGAGAAGATAGCAGAAAAGAATTACTATGAAGCTCCCTTTGATGGTACGGTTGAATATATTGGAATAAATGTCCTTCAAACGGAGGATAAGAAAATTGTAATTAGCAAAAAAGGAAGAATTAAAATAATATCAAAAGATGGTAGAGAAAAATTATTTGATGTTCCTTATGGAAGTGAGATTTTCGTAAATGATAAATCTTATGTAAAGCAAGGTGAAAAATTAGTTGAATGGGAGCCATATTCTCTTCCAATAATTGTTACGAAGAAAGGAGTTCTTGAATTCTATGATGTTGATGAAGGATTTACATTAAAGGAAGAGAAACAAGAAGGAAAAGTTGAATATGTAATTGAAGTAATAAGACAAAAGAGAGCATATCCAAGAATTAGTGTTAAAGATGAGAAAACAGGAAAAATTTTAGAAGAAATCTATTTAGTTGATCAAGCAAGACTTACTCAAAGAGCTTATGAACTATATAAACAATCAAAACAAATTAAGAATTTTAGAGAAAGAGATGTTGTTAAACCTGGTGAAATAATAGCGAGATTGCCTAAGATAACTGCTAAAACAAGAGATATAACGGGTGGTTTGCCTAAGGTTGAAGAGTTATTTGAAGCAAGAGTTCCAAGAAATAAGGCTATACTATCTGAGTTTGCTGGAACAATTGAAACTATTGAAATGGATGTGAAAAGGGGTAATTTTAAAGTTAAAATTGTTGGTGATGATGGAAAATCAAAAGAATATGAAGTTCCATATGGTAAGTACTTACTTGTAAATGAAGGTGATCATGTTGAAGCTGGCGATCCTTTAACGGAAGGTGAATTAGACCCTCATGATTTACTAAAAATAAAGGGAAAAGATTATGTTCAAGAGTACCTATTTGAAAAGATACAGGAAATTTATGGAACATCTGGTGTAGAAATAAATGATAAGCATATTGAAATTATTGTAAGACAGATGTTAAGAAAAGTTAAAATAGAAAGTTCTGGAAGTACTAATTTGTTTGAAGATGATATTGTGGATTATGTTAAAGTAAAGAAAGAGAATGAGAGGGTTCTTAGAGAAGGTGGTAAGCAAGCAACTTACACACCAATTCTTCTTGGAATAACAAGAGCAGCATTATCAACTGATTCATTTATATCTGCTGCATCATTTCAAGAGACTACTAAAATTTTAGCATTTTCAGCTATTGAGTCAAAGGAGGATGAGCTTCGTGGATTAAAAGAAAATGTAATTATTGGTGGTTTAATCCCTGCTGGCACAGGTAGGAAAGATTTAAGAGACTTGAAATTAGCAGTTGAAGAGATAAAAGAAAAGGAAAAAGAAAGAGCTTAATGTTAATAACATTATTTTTATTGGGTGGGCGTATTGATAGCCCGCCTGTTTATTTGATTTTGCCTGATAGTGGAGATTTAAAAATTTTATCAGAAGAGTTTTTAAAAGGATTTAGTTTTGCTATAAAAGATGAATTTGATTTTCTTGTAATTGATGAGGATCCTGATACAAGTATAGAGTTTTCAAAAATTTATGAAAATGTTATTAATAAAAATCCAAAAATTATAATTGGACCAATTTTAACAAAAAATCAAAGAATATCAGCCGAAATTTCCATGAGAAATAAAGTTATACAAATTTTACCTATAACTTATGATGTTTCACTTGGAACATACGGAAATTATGTTTATCCTTTCAATTTTAAAATTTATATGGAGCTTCAAAAATTTCTTGAATTTTTAAAAGAAAATGGTGATACGAATTTTGTCTTATTTTATGAAAATACAATAAATGGAATTTCAATAAAGAAGTTTTTAGATAGTTATTATCCTGTTCCTACAATACCTATAAAAAATGGAAAAATCTCAAAGCTTGAAGCTTCTGAGATTGTGAATGATATAAAAAGCTATAATTCAGTTTTATTTTCTGATAATGGCTTAAATTCAATTAATTTATACTTGGCGTTAAGATCCTTAGGTTATAAGAAAAATGTTTATGTTTTTGATAATTGGCTTAAAGAGGATGTTTTAAATAAAATTATTGGTATGACAGAAAAATTATATGCCATAACACTTCAAAATATAACTTATTCAAGCTATCTTTTGAAACTTGATAGGAAATTTAAATTTATTGAAGATTATAAAAAATTTTACAATTCTGAGCCATCAATGGCTTCTCTGATTGGTTATGACAGTGGTTTTCTTGTAAAACTTGCTTTAAAATCAGATGATATTAAAGAATTTTTATTGAAGTTTGGTATTTTAAATGGTATTAGTGATGATTATCTTATTTCAAAAAATTCTTCATACATTAAAATTTTAAAACTTACAGATAAGGGGTTTGAGGAGGTTAAATGATGAAATTTTGGATTGCCTTTTTCCTATCTTTCATATTACAAATAATAGCACTTATTCTAACTTTATATGGAGATATTATAATTACTCCTATATTGTTTTTCTTTGCTTTATTTATAATTGCGATTTGGGGAATTGTAAATTATAATGATTAAAGCTCAAATAAGTTTATATGTTTTTAATTATAATGGGGATAAAGGGGAAATTATAAGGGAGTTTTGGAAAATTTTAAAAGAAAATCATTTTAACTTTAAGGCAAATTCATTTTCTACAATTGTTTGGACCGATGACGATAAAAAGCTATTTGAAATGCTTTATTTTGCTTATGAAAAATTTAAAAATTATGGAATTATTTTTGACATTAAAATTTCAAATGTTGGACCTTATCCAAACTTTGAAATAAAGGATAGTGAATTATGAAAGGTGTTTGGACTGCATTAATTACACCTTTTGATGATAATTTAAAAATTGATTATGAAAGTCTTGAGAAATTAATTAATTATCAAATTGAAAATAACATTGATGGAATTGTTTTATTTGGAACAACAGGAGAATCACCAACAATTGAAGAGGATGAATTTTTTGATGTTTTAAAATTTATAAAGCATTTTAATATAGATGTTATTATAGGTACGGGGACAAATAATACTAAAAAAACAATTGAACGAACAAAAAAAGTTATGGATATGGGATTTTATAAGTTTTTAATTGTTTCACCATATTACAATAAACCTAATTTTAATGGACTTTATGAGCATTTTAAAAACATTCTATTAACTAATGCTAAAATTGTAATATATGAAATTCCTTCAAGAACAGGGATAAGTATTCCTATTGAGATTTTAAAAATGCTTAAAGATGAATTTAAAGATAATGTTTTAGCGCTAAAATTTTCAAATAGTGATTTAGATTTATTAAGCAGGATTGTTTTAGAAATTAAGAATTTAAATGTTTTGAGTGGTGATGATAATTTAACACTTCCTATGATGAGTCTTGGAGCAGTAGGTGTTATTTCTGTTTTGAGTAATGTATATCCAAAAGAAATAAAGGAATTAGTTTATAGTGCATTAAATGGTGATTTTATTAAAGCAAGAGAAATTCATTATAAAATGTACAAACTTTTTAAATTGGCATTTCTTGAAACAAATCCAATTCCAATAAAGTACATCGCTTATAAGAAGAATTTAATAAAAACTCCTTATTTAAGATTGCCATTATCTGAACTTTCAGAAAAAAATAAGGAATTGATTGATAATTTTTTGAAAAATGAATAAAAATTTAAAAAGTTTGACATTAAAACAACTTTCAAAAATTGGAGAAAAACCTTATAATGGTATTCAAATTTATAGATGGATTTGGAAGAGAGGTGAAGAGAATATTAATAATTTCACAGATATTTCGAAAAATTTAAGAAATAAGCTTATTCAAGAGGGATATTTTGTTGGTAAGATAAAAGAAGTTAATAGAATTTATTCAAGCGATGGAAGTATTAAATTTGTATTTGAGGATGGATATGAAACGGTTTATATGCCTGATAATGATAGAATAACTGTTTGTGTGTCAAGTCAGCTTGGATGTGCTTTAAAGTGTCAATTTTGTGCTACTGGTCTTTTGGGGTTTAAAAGAAATTTACATTTTTGGGAAATTGCTGATCAAGTTTTACAAATTAGTAAAATTACTAATAAAAGAATTACGAATGTTGTTTTTATGGGAATGGGTGAGCCTTTATTAAATTTTGAAAATGTTAAACAAGCAATAAGAATTATGACTTCTCATATAGGTTTAAATATAGGAGCAAGGCATATTACAATTTCTACAAGTGGCATTGTTCCAAAGATATATGAGCTTGCTGATTTTGATAGGAGAGTTAAACTTGCTATATCACTTCATTCTGCTATTGAAGAAAAAAGAATTAAAATTATGCCAATAGCAAAAGCTTACAACTTAAATGAACTTAAAGAAGCGCTTTTATATTACTATCAAAAGAAAAGAAGAAAAATTACAATAGAATATATTCAGCTTAAAGGTTTTAATGACCAATATGAAGATATAAAAGCTTTAAAGGAATTTATAAAAAATCTAAATTGTAAAATAAACATTATTCCATATAATAAAGTTGATTATTTTCCTTGGGAAGTTCCAAATGAAGAAGATGTCTATGATTTTTATGATAGATTGAAGAAAGAAATTAAAGATGTTGTAATTACAATAAGATGGTCAAGAGGAAGGGATGTTTATGGAGCATGTGGTCAACTTGGATTAAAAACAATGATAGAATTTTAGTTGCATTTTCAGGTGGTCCTGATTCTGTTTTTCTTGTTAAAAAATTATTAGAGCTTAAAAATAAAATAAATTTTGATTTTGCTATTTGCTATATAAATCATAAATTAAGAAAAGAGGCTTATTTTGAAGAACACTGGGTAAAGGAATTTGCTAAAAGATATAACTTAAAGTATTATATTATTAGAGTTGATGTTTTGGAGTTTTCAAAAAGAAAAAAAATTTCAATAGAAACAGCAGGAAGAATTTTAAGATATAGAATTTTAAAGAAAATTTCAAGAAGGGAAAATTATAATAAAATTGCAACAGCTCATCATTTAAATGATGCTTTTGAGACATTTTTATTAAATGCTATTAGAGGAAGTGGAATTATTGGACTTGTCTTAAAACCAAAATATAAAAACATTATAAGACCTTTAATTTTATATTCAAAAGATGAAATTTTAAATTCTTTAAATAAGGATGAATATCTTGTTGATCAAACGAATTTTCAAAGTGATTTTTCAAGAAATTTCATAAGAAATGAAGTTGTTAGTAAAATTAAACAAAAATTCCCAAATTATATTAAAGCGTTTAAAAAAACTTATTTGAATTTACTTGAACTTGAAAATTATTATACTAAAAAATTTAAAAAGCTATTTAAAAATTCCTTAATTTATAGAGATAAAAGCATTAAAATTTTCAAAAGGAAAAATTTTCTAAATTTGAAAAAACAAGAAATTAAAATGTTTTTTTCAAAAATTATAAAAGAGCCTAATTACTATCATTTGAATAATCTATTAAAAATTTTAAAAAATGAGGGAAAAATAAACATTTCTAAAAATTATTTTTTTGAAGTTAGAGATGATTTTATCGGAATATACAAAAAACCATTAAAATTTAATTATTTCCTTTACATTTATCCAAAAAATGAAATATTTTACATAAATGAATATAAAATGAAAATTAAAATAACCATTTCAGACAAACCAAAATTTGGCAAATTCATAATTAACTTCAATTTAAATAATTTTTTTAGTCCAATCATAATTAGAAGAAGGAAAAAAGGTGATAGAATTGGTAGTAAGAAATTAAAGGAAATTTTTATAAATTATAAAATTCCAAATTTTTTAAAAGATTTCATACCAATTATTGAAAAAGATGATAAATTATACATTCCAATTGAAGGTTATGCTGAAAATGGTCAGAAATTTATTATAATTGAATTTGAATGTTCAATTTTTAAAGCCTTATAAAAGGCAATTTTTTATGCTTTAAAATTTTAAACTTAACGGAGGTGAGAATATGTTGCTTTTAATGGTCTATATAAGTGAAAAGAAATATATATCTGAGCAATTGGGGGATTGGAATTATGTCTATTCTATTGAAATGGGAAGCTTTAAGAAAGCTCAAACACTAATCTCTAATCAAAATCCTATTGTTGAGAGAAAGGTAAATCCTTATAGGACACCTTATAGGAAACCCTTTAATAATTCTCAAATAATGGATAGTTTATCAAGTGAGGTTAGGATTACATATTCTGGAACTGTTAGGGATGTGAAAGCAGCATATTCAAGAAGAATAGGAAAAGTTGTATATGTTTGGAGTGAGCAAGATGCAAGTTGTGGCGGTCAGTATTGTCTTCATGTTTGGAGGGAAGGTTATCCACTTATATATGTTTTTGTTTGGCCTGGGACAAGTGATCCCGATATAGCTATTGGTGATACAAACAGGTGGGCTTTAATTAGTTTTAATGATGCTGCTGATGATAGTTTATACTGGATTTATTACGATTTAATAGCAGATACATTTTCATATTATTATTGGACTTATGAGCCTGCTGACTTTAAATTTGGTAATACATGTGAGCATTGGGAGAGTTTTAGTGTTTTTCAAGAGCCATTACCAAATGGTAATTATGCAACATTTTTTAGTGAGGTTGTAAGATGGTGGTATAGCACTTCTGTTTGTAATTATTCACCTGGTATGGCAATAGATTCATCAGGTGCTTATATTGGAAGTTTTGTATTTGGTGGGAATCCAAATGTTGGTTTAATATCTGGAAGTTATAAAAATGTTTTGGGATTTATGTATTTTTATGTTAATCCTTCATCCGACCTTTACGGAAGAATTTCTATAAATTTTGGAAGGGATTATTTATACCATCCAATTGCTAAAAATAATTCTAATCAATACTTCATAGCATATGAAGTTGAAATATGGAGACCTTCTAAGAATATAGTCAATAAATGGCAATGGATAGATTTTGTAGTTTTAAATTCAAACAGAGATACTATAAATACGGGAACAGTAGCAAACAGATTAACTCCTTATGGAACTTCAAATTATAATTCTGCTGTTTTTCCTGAGGATACATTTCCTGCCAAACATCCAGACTTAGCAAGTAATGGAAGTTCATTTACAGTAGCATTTACAAGGATTTATATAAATTCAAATAATTTTGATAATAGTACGGGTGATTATGATATTGGAAGAAGATATGTAGCTTATTCAACACCAACTTGTAATTTAAATAAATGGTGTGTCTATGGAGGTGACTATGCAGCAAGAAGTGGAAGAAGAGAATATCATCCAAGAATAGAATTTGACTTACAAAACTATATATTAGCTTATGGTGATTCAATGTTTTCATTACCTTCTTCTAAATTAAGATGGCGTGAAGTGTGTGGAGCTAATTGTTATTCTGACACAACAGGTAGAGTAGTAACTAATAATTTATACAGATATAGTTGGGGAACAATTACAAGCTCATTTGATTTAGTTCCAACTTATGATACTGTTAAATGCACTGATAATACTTGGAGAAGGGTTATGAGATTCGTTTATATAAAAACTCTAAGTGGAACAGATAGAGATATTTATTATAGAAAAATGGTTTATACAGGTTGTATAACACCTGTTAGTTTATCTGAAAATGATAAAGACTTTTACTATAATGCTTCAATAAAAACACTTTTCGTTAATAAGAATAAAGAAATAAAAATTTATGATGTCAGTGGTAAAGTTGTAAAGGTTATAAACAAAAAAGGAGTTTATAAATTTGATAATTTGAGGAGGGGTGTTTATCTGATAAATGGTAGGGAGAAAATTATTGTTTTTTAAACTATTGATTTTATAGGCAAATTACTATAAATGCTTTGTCTAATAAATAGTGATTGATTATCAATAACTTATAAAAATTTCGGGAAATTATTGATTTTATTGGGGGTTTTGTTAGGGGGCAAAGCCCCCTGCCGAAAAATGGGCATTTTTAAGCCGAAGGCTTAAATATAGGGTGGGTGGGCAAAATGAAGAAATAATCTACATTTCAGAATTACTAGACAAAGCATACTATAAAAAATTTTATCCTTTAAAATTTTCATTATGAGGGATAAATTATATGATGAATTGTCAAAACTTCCAAAAAAGGACCTTGCCTTATTGGCAGTAGGTGAATTGGATTTAAATCATATAAAACTTTCAGATGAGCTTACGGACTATGTAAGTCAAAATCCTGATATATTATCAATTATTGCTACTGAAATTTTGGCAAGACAAAGGGGTTTTAAGGTTGAAGAAACTGATATAATAAAGCTAAAAAGAGATGGTGAATGGGTAGGCGATTATCCAGTTTTTAAATATGGTGATGATCTTTATTTGTTAATTGAAGAGACAATATACAAGCTTGTTAAAGTTGATAAACTTGAGCCACTAAAACAAGTTCAGAAAGTTCAGCAAAAGCAAGAGACAATTACTCGTCAAGCACCAAGACCAAGAGCAAACATTGAATAGTGTTTAAAAGAGTTTTAATAGCAAATAGAGGTGAGATTGCTTTAAGAATTATTAGAACGCTTAAAGTTCTTGGAATAGAAAGTGTTGTAATTTATTCTGATATTGATAAAAATTTACCTTTTGTTAAATGTGCTGATTATTCTGAAAACATAGGGGAGCCATTAAATTACTTAAATATAGAAAAAATTATAGATGTTGCTAAAAAATATAAAGTTGATGCTATTCATCCAGGATATGGTTTTCTTGCTGAAAATAGCAAATTTGCTAAAATTGTAGAAGAAAATGGAATTAAATTTATAGGTCCAAGCTATAAAGCAATAGAACTATTAGGAGACAAGGCAAATGCTAAAAAAATAGCAAAGAAATTAGAAATTCCAATTGCTGAAAGTTCTCCTGATTTAAGAGAATTAAACGAAATTAAGAATTACATTCAAAAAATTGGAATTCCTGTTTTACTAAAAGCATCTGCTGGTGGTGGTGGAAAAGGTATGAAAAAAGTAACAAGCTTTGAAAATTTAGATGAAATTATTCTATCTGCTCAAAGGGAAGCATTAAATAATTTTTCAGATGATAGAATAATTGTGGAAAAATATATTTATCCAGCAAGACATATTGAAGTTCAAATAATTGCTGATGATTATGGAAATGTTTTAGTTTTTGGAGAAAGAGAATGCTCAATTCAACGAAGACACCAAAAAATTATTGAAGAGGCATTAAGTCCAGCATTAAATGATAATGAAAGAAAAAAATTATATGAATATGCTAAGAAAATTATTAAGTATGCTAATTATACAAATGCAGGAACAGTTGAATTTTTATATTCAAATGGAGAATTTTATTTTCTTGAAGTAAATTCAAGAATACAAGTTGAGCATCCAGTAAGTGAAATGATTAGTGGTTATGATTTAATAGCACTTCAAATTTTTGTTTCAGAAGGTAAAAAACTAAATATAAGTGAAGATATTAAATTTAAAGGGCATTCAATTGAAGCAAGATTGTATGCAGAAGACCCATTAAATAATTTCTTTCCTCAAACAGGAAAAATTGAATATATTGAATATCCAATTATTCCAAATGTAAGAATAGATTATGGATATATTTCAGGAAATGAAATTAGCCCTTTTTATGACCCTATGATTGCGAAATTTATTTCCTATGGAGAAAATAGAGAAATAGCAAGAAAAAGGCTTATTCAAGCGCTAAAAGAAACAATATATTTAGGACCAATTAACAATTTGGAATTTTTGATTTTTATTTTGGAAAGCAAAGATTTCATAGAAGGTCAGACTTATACTCATACTGTTGAAAATTTAATAAAAAATTTCTCTTCAATAGACAGAAAATTACCAAATGAAGTTGTTGAGTTTTTAAGTAAGGAATTTTTATTAACTTCTAAAACCAAGAAAACTAATAATGTTAATATATTGGAAAATGTAAAGCCAAAAATTTATCCATAAAATAATGAATGTTGAAGAGATTTTAAATATATTGAAAAATGAATTTGATAAATGGCCAGAAAATAAAGCAACAGTTAAAAAAATGATTAAAGTTCATAACAATGAGCCATTTAAAAGTCTAATAATGGCTGTTTTATCAACCCAGACAAAGGATAGTATTACCTCTGAAATTTCAAAAAAATTATTTGAAATTGCTGATAGTCCTGAAAAAATTTTATCCTTAACAGATAATGAGCTTGAAAATCTTTTAAAACCAATATCATTTTACAAAAGGAAAGCAAAGTATATTAAAGAAATTTCCAAAATTATTATTGAAAAATACAACGGTAAAATTCCCAATAATTATGAAGAATTAATTAAACTTCCTGGTGTTGGCAGAAAAGTTGCTAATGTTTTCTTGTCAAATGTTTATAAAAAAAATGTTATTGCTGTTGATATTCATGTTCATAGAATTTCAAATAGATTAGGTTGGGTAAAAACGAAAAATCCATTACAAACGGAAAAAGCATTATATAAAGTTATTCCAAAACATTTATGGAGAGATATTAATTTATATCTTGTAGCATTTGGTCAAGCTATATGCTCATATAAACCAAAATGCTCAATTTGTCCAATATATCAGCTTTGTCCCTATCCTAATAAAAATTTAAGCTCTTAAATTTTTCAAATAAATTTTAGCTTTTTCAATATCTTCAATACTTCCAAGTAAAACTAAAACATCATTTTCTAAAATTTTTTCTTCAGGCTTTGGCATTACAATTGGTTTTTCATCTCTTATAATAGCAATAATGTAAGTTTGAGTAATTGTTCTAAATTTTAGCTCTTCAATAGTTTTATTGATGCTTTTAAAGTCTTCTTCAATTTTAATTGTTTCTATTGCTAAATTTTGAAATATAACATCTATTCTTTTTTCTAAAAATTCTTTTAAAACTCTTGAAAGTAAAATAGCAAGTTGATTTGCTTCATCACTATTTAATTTAATTGGTCCAATTGTCTGATTATCTTTTAGAATGTATATTTCTTTAAATCCTGAAAAATAGTCTATTAAAACAAATTTTGAATTGCTTTCAGTAGTAATATCATATCTTTTTCCAATTGATGGAATATCTATGGTTTTGATTTTCAATTTTTAAAAGTTTAAAGCATTTAAAATTTGAATTAAAGGGTATTACTTCACAACTTCTAATTTTATCTTACTTATATAATCACCATCTTTACTTAAAATTGTAATTTTCAAATTTTCAAATACAATTTCATCACCTTCTTGAATATCAGTAAAATTTTTTTCCATTAAAAATTCATTTAAATTCATATTAGGATCACCAAGATGAATACCTGTTAGTTCTTCTATTAATCCTAAATCTATTGGTTTATCAATAATGTAGGTGTTTTCGGAGATTTTCCTTATATTGGGGATATATATATTAAATATATTTCTTAAAATTTCCTTTCTCGTTATAATTCCAATAAAATTACCAAACTCATCATAAACAATAGCAAAATTATAATTTTTTCTTAAAAATTCAAGAGCAGGAAATTTGTCTATTAAAACAATTGGCTTTTTTATAAACTTCAAAATTTTATCATTTTTATTAACATTTATTAAATCATTAACATCAATAATCCCAATAATATCTTCCTTTGATTGCTTATAAACAGGGAAAAATCTATAACTTGTTATTTTAAATAGCTCAATAGCATCCAAAACTCTACTATTATAACTAATCATTTGAACCTCACTTTTTGGCTTTACAAACTTCCTAATATCAGATTTTACAAAGCTAATAATTTCCTGAATTATTAACGCCTTTTCCTGCCTCCAAAATTCTTTTTCAACTATATATCTTAAAGGTAGTAAAATATCTCTTGTTGCAATAATTCTTTCAGAAAAATAGGCACTATTTTTAAAAAACTTTTCAAATAACTTGAAAAATGGATAAAATATATAACTTAAATACCAGTAAATTGAGCTTAAAAATTTATTGTAAAAAAATGTTGGATAATAGAATGCTATACTTTTTGGAACTGTTTCACAGAAAATAAGAGCAATTAAAGTAAATAAAAGAATTTCAAGAAAACTTTTTAAATTTTCACTTATTTGAAATTTATCAATAAATAAAGAAAAGAAAATAGCACCAAAGTTAATAGCAAGACTATTCACAAAAAGTGTTGTGGTTAAAAAAACATTATCTTTTGAAAAATTTTGTAATTTTTCAGATTTCAGATATCCTGCTTCAATTCCTGAACTTAAAAATGCTATTAACAACATTAAAAATATAGCAATTAAAATTTCCATAATTTCATATATTCTTCTTGCTTATAAAACATTTCTTTTTCCTTACTTTTAATTTTATGCTCATAGCCCATTAAATGCAAAAGTCCGTGAAGTGAATAAAATGCAATATAATAGGAAAAATTCCCAAGTCTTTTGGCAAAATCAACATTAACATATATTTCTCCAATATCATTAATTTCAAATGAAAGCACATCTGTTTTTTCATCTTTATTTAAGAATTTCTTATTTAATTTTCTAATTTTATTATCATTTGTAAAAATTATAAAAATTTTTTTAAATTTAGAATTTTTTTCTTTTTTTAGAACAAAATTTAAGAAATTTTTTAAAGCTTTTTTATACCCTCTTAAATTACAAGAGCCATAAATTTCAATCATAAGAAATTCTTGGATGATATATACTTTCTAAAACTTTTATAAAAACTTCTTCAATTTTTTCCAAATCTTTCCTTTTTAAATCAGTCAATTCAAGATATCCATTTTCCCACCTCTCATTTATAATACCTCTAACTATTCTTCTAATACTTTCTTTATCTTTTTCTTTTAAACTTCTAACACTTGCTTCAACTGAATCTGCAAGCATTATAATTGCTTCTTCTTTTGTGCTTGGATTAGGTCCGGGATATTGAAAGAGCTTTTTATCAACATCAGGATTTTCAAGGATTGCTTTTTTATAAAATGGCTCTAAAATTGTTGTTCCATGATGAGTTTTAATTATATTTATAATGGCATTTGGAAGTCCATACTTTTTAGCAAGTTTAACACCATTCTCAACATGAGAAATTATTATTTTGGCACTTTCTATTGGATTTAATTCATCATGAGGATTATAACCTGTTTGATTTTCAATAAAATATTGTGGGTTTTCTATTTTACCAATATCATGGAAATATGCTCCAACTTTACATAATAACGCATTTGCTGATAATTCCTCAGCTGCTTCTTGTGCTAAAATTGAAACATTAATTGAGTGATTGTATGTTCCAGGTGCTTTTTCCCTTAACATTTTAATTAATGGATGCTCTAAACTTGCAATATCAAGAAGATTAAATGTAGTTGTTAATCTCGTTGTTTTTTCTATAATATAAATTACAATAGCACAAAAACTAAAAGATAATGTTGTTGAGATTAAAATTTCAAGAATCTCTTGAACATTTAAAATTTCTTGTTTTAATGAAAATAGTGTAAGAATAGCAATGGGCATTAGAATAGTTGAAAAAAGAACAATTTCAAATCTTCTTTTTATGAAATTTGAAATAAAAACTGAAAATATGGAAATTACTAAACTATAAACAAAAGCTGAAAAATTTAAATTATAATATATTCCAAGAACAATTGAAGATGTTGTAGCAAAGTTTATAACTATATTTTTAGGAATTATAAATGACAGCAAAAGACTAAAAAATGGAGAAAAATTAAGAGAAAAATTAAATCCATAATTTATTAAAAAACTATGGAGAACGGAAAAGAAAATTATTGACATATTTAAAATGATATTATTTGAAAATGAAGGTTTCTTTCTTGTTATATTTAATCCTGCCCAAATAAGAAATAGAGTAGATATTATAATAAAAACGAAAAGTTTATTTCTGCTTCCATAAATTGCTTTAATTTTCTCATATGTTTCCTTATCAATAACATCACCTTTTTTGACTATTAATTCCCCTTTGTTAATTTCAAACTTTTCTTTTTTTATTGTTTTTAATGCACTTCTTCTGTTTTCATTCGTAATTCTTAAATCAAGTTTTAAATTTGGTTTTAAATTTTCAAGTAAAAATAATTTCGCTTTTTGTAGTGAATCAGGATAAATTAAGTTAATTCTTGATATAATTTCATCATAAGCTTTTGAAAATGAATATATTGAATTTTTGCTTTTTTCATATATTTCACCATTTATATAAATTCCAACTTTTTCAGAAGGGTCATTTTGTAAAAATTTAAAATCTTCATCTGAAATTATTCCAAGCTTTTGGATTTTTTCAATTTCATCAGCCAAAATACTCTCAAAATGATTTTTATCTTTATATATCTTAACTTCATCATAAATAAGGATAGGAAATGTTCTTGAAATAACATTTATACTTTCTGCTTTTAATTCTTCCTTGTTTTTTAGAATTTTTAAGTTATAAGGAGCATATATATCAAATTTTGACTTTTCATTTATTTTTATATTATTATAAGGATTTGGGACAAAAATTGAGCAAATGACTGCTGATGTGAAAAATAATAAAAAATTAGCGATATTTTTCATAAGCTTCAATAATAAGTCTAACGAGCGGATGTCTTACAACATCTTCTTTATCAAATTCTACAAATTCAATCCCTGGAATACCCTTTAAAATTTTTCTTGCTATTACAAGTCCAGATTCTTTATTTTTTGGTAAATCAATTTGTGTAATATCGCCTGTTATTACAACTTTTGAGCGCATACCTATCCTTGTTAAAAACATTTTCATTTGTCCATTAGTAGTATTTTGTGCTTCATCAAGTATAATAAAAGCTTCTGATAGTGTTCTGCCTCTCATATAAGCAAGGGGAGCTATTTCTACGATTCTTGATTCTATTAATTTTTGAACTTTATCAGCAGGTAATAGATTAAATAAGGCATCGTAAAGTGGTGTTAAATATGGTGATATTTTTTCTTCAAAAGTGCCAGGCAAATATCCTAAGCTTTCTCCTGCTTCAACAGCAGGTCTTGTTAAAATAATTCTTTCCACTCTTTCCTCTTTTAAGTATTTAACAGCCATTGCAACTGCTAAAAATGTTTTACCTGTTCCCGCTGGTCCTATACCAAAAACAATATCATTTTCCTCTATGGCTTTTATATATTTTAATTGATTTGGTGTGTGTGGAATGACTTTCTTCTTCGGTGTTATAATTTCATAAGTTTCAGATTTACCGATTTTTTTTCTTGCTTTTTGAACACTTTCTATAACATCAATTTCCTCAATTTTATTTAATTTGTGATAACTATTTATTAGCATCTTCATAACCATTTCAAATTCATATATATCTTCTTCACTGCCTTCTGCAACAATATTTAAATCATCCGTCCATATTTTTAAATTTGGAAAGAACTTTCTTAACGACCTTAAATTTGTATCATTATAACCAACAAATTTTTGAATATCAATATCTTTAAGACTTATCTCTATCTTCACTCTGAAACTTTCTTAATATATTCAATAATTGCTTTTGCCTCTTCTATGCTAACATTTTGGTTTGGCATAGGTGTCCCATACTCTTTTAATAATTTTTTTGCTTCTTCATCGTACTTTAACATTGAATCAGGTTTTATAATCATAGCAATTAACCATTCTTCACTTCTTTCTTTGTGAATATTTTTTAGCCCAGGTCCAACAAGTTTTACATTTCTTTCTTTATCAGCATAATGACAAGCTGAGCATCCTTTTGTTGTGAAAAGTTCTTTACCTTTACTTGCTAAATCAACTTGCTCTGTTTTTGTTTCAGAAGTTTGTTTTTTCTCTTCTTTACTGCCACCACAAGCTAAAATCATGAGCATCATCAAAATGGTTATGTTTCTCATAATGAAAATTTTAAAGCGGGCGACGGGATTTGAACCCGCGACACCCAGCTTGGGAAGCTGGCGCTCTACCCCTGAGCTACGCCCGCTCAAGACCATATATAAAGAACTTTGCTCCTCCAACTGTTTCAGTTTCTACAAGAACAGCATAAATTTTATTTTCTCTTTTTTGAATATATAATGTTAAATCTTTTAATTTTAAGTGAAAACTATCAAAACCATTTAAATCTAATCCCAAAATTGACCATAAATTTGATATTGTTTCAATAAGCTTACTAATGTTAGGTTTATAGTCAGTTTCTTTTGAAATCATAAATTTTTCAACTTTCCCATTTGATAGAATAATAGCCATTCTAACACTTTTTATATCTGAAATTTTTGCTTTTGGCTCTTCTTCTGCTAAACTAAAAGCAAGCTCTCTTAATTCCTTTTCAAGATTTTCATCTACAGGTTTAATTTTTTCAACTTCTTCAACTTCTTCTGGACTAGACAATATATTCATTAACATTTCAAGTTCTTTCTCTAAATCTTCACTAACATCTTCACTTTTAAACTCCTCAATTGAGAATTCAGGAATCTCAATAATTTCCTCTTTAAACTCAGAGATTTTGGACATAACATTAGGAAATGTTGAAAGTAGTTTATTTACAATATCAATGTCAAAAGGAGTATTTTCATTTATAGATTTTATATCAATACCAGAGATTTCTGACCAATAAGTTATAGCCTTTTGAATGGCAGAATCATCTAAACCTTTACTTTTCATTTCCTCAATAGCATTATCCACTATAAGTTTAACTTCCATGATTTGAAAATTTTAAAGCATAATTTTTAGAAGTTGGTTGCCTTTACTTTGCTTTAAAATTTTCAGAATGGCAATTCTTGTAGATAAAAATACAAGAGTTCTTGTTCAAGGAATAACGGGAAGGGATGGCTCTTTTCATACAAAATTAATGCTTGAATATGGGACAAATATCGTTGCTGGTGTAACACCTGGGAAAGGAGGAAGTGATTATCTTGGAATTCCTATATTTGATACTGTTAAGGAGGCTGTAAAGAAAACTTCACCAAATACTTCAATTATATTTGTCCCACCACAATTTGCTGTAGATGCTATATATGAGTCTGTTGATAATGGTATCAGTTTAATTGTTGTCATAACGGAAGGTATTCCTATTCATGATATGGTTAAGGTTAAAAATTATCTTGATAGAAAAGGCGTTAGGCTAATTGGTCCCAATTGTCCTGGTATTATTACGCCAAATGAATGTAAGGTTGGTATTATGCCTTCCCATATTTTTAGAAGAGGTAAAATAGGTGTTGTTTCAAGAAGTGGAACATTAACTTATGAAATTGTTAATCAATTAACAATAAATGGATTTGGTCAATCAACAGCTATTGGTATTGGAGGAGATCCTATAATTGGCTCAAAATTTGTTGATATTTTAAAGTTGTTTAATGAAGATAATGAAACAGAAGCTGTTGTTTTAATAGGTGAAATAGGTGGAACGGATGAGCAAGACGCTGCTGAGTATATTAAGAAGGAATTTAGAAAGCCCGTTGTAGCATTCATAGCAGGTAGAACAGCACCACCTGAAAGGAGAATGGGGCATGCAGGTGCTATTATTGCAGGAAGTGAAGGAACAGCAGAAGAAAAAATAAGAGCATTTGAGAGTGCTGGTGTTAAAGTCGCAAGTTTGCCAGAGGAAGTTCCAAAATTGCTAAAAAGTTTATAATTTGAACCTAATAAATAGTGTTTAAGAAAATCATTTATTTTATGGGGAAATGGGGCAAAAGGCTTGAGTATTGGACGAGTTTGCTTTGTTCAATAAATAGTGCTAAGTGATTGATAATCAATAACTTGTGAGAATTTTAAGAAATTATTGATTTTGTCAGGGGTTTATTTAAGGGGGCGAAAACCCCCTGCCGAAAAATGGGTATTCTTAAGCCGAGGGCTTATTTTTAGGGTGGGTGGGAAAATAAGAAAAATAAATGGTTCCAAAATTACTAGACAAGGCAGGGTGAGTTGTAAAATATGCCTTAAAATTTCACTATGTTAGTTTATCTCCTTTCAGCACCCTCATTGGAAATGTTTAATTACTATAAATACCTTGATAGTCTTTTCTCAAATGTAAGTAAAAGTGAAGGTGTTGATAAGGAATTATTGAAATCTATTGCTTATGTCCAAACGAGATTTTATCACCATAAATGTCCATCTATTGATAGTGCTATTGGAATAATGGGTGTAAAAAACTTTTCAATATCAATAAATTATAATAAATCAATTGAGGTTGAATGTGAAAATTGTTTAAACAAAAAAATTACATTAAATGGAATAAAAGCCTATTTAGTTGAAAATGAAGAAAATAACATAAGATATGCTTCTAAACTACTGAGAAAATTTTTAGATGAATGCTCTAATGATTTAATTTGTGCTTTAAGAAAATATGGAAAAAATGATTTATTTGTGGAAGATGTTTTAAAAGTTTATAAAAATGGTGTTGAATTTTACAATTTATCAATAAAACCAAATCCAAATGTTTCAGAATTTAAATATAATAATAGTGTTCTTGGTGCTGATTGCTCACCTCAACCTGAATTTAACTTTGTAAATCAATTTATTCCTGCTGATAATTCAAATTATACTGATGCTAATAGACCTTCTGATTATCCAATTACAAAAATTATTATTCATACTACAGAAGGCTCTTATAATGGCACTATTTCATGGTTTCAAAATCCAAGTGCTAATGCATCTGCTCATTATGTTTTAAGATCTTCTGATGGACATTCTACTCAAATGGTTTGTCATAAAGATATTGCTTGGCATGCGGGTAATTGGAATTATAATACAAGAGCTATTGGAATTGAGCATGAAGGATATGTAAATCAAAATGGTTGGTATACAGATACACTTTATATAGTATCTGCTAGAATAACAAGAACACTTTCAAATTTATACTCAATACCAAAAATTCGTGATACATCAGCAATACTTGGTCATAATCAAGTCCCTGGTTGTAATGTTCCAGGTGGTGGTGGTTATAGTTGTCATACTGACCCTGGACCATATTGGGATTGGAAGTACTACATAGCACTTGTAAACGGTTTATCATGGAAAGATACACTTTTTGATGAATTCAGCTTAAATTTCAAAAGAGGGGGTCCTTATAGTTCTTGGTGGTTTGATAGTTTAGTTGGTTATAATGGAGGTCATCATTTTTGGACTTATTCTTGGACAGGTCCTATTAGCAATTGGGCAAGATGGACACCAATTTTACCATTTCCCGGAATTTATAAAGTAAAAGTTTATATTCCTCAAAATAGCCAAGCTTATGTTAGATATAAAATTTATCATTTAAATGGTGTTTCAGAGAAATGGGTAGATCAAAGTTTGTATAATAATCAATGGGTTGATTTGGGTAATTATGAATTTAATTCAGGATATTCAATAAGTAATGGCTCTGTAACACTTGGAGATACGACAATTTCTGGAAGAGAATATCAAAGGATAGGTTTTGATGCTATTGTTTTTATTTATCAAGGACCTCTTAGTGGTTGTAGTGATAGGATTGTAGATGATGGTAATGTTGGATGGACTGCTTATGGTACTTGGCCATTAAGCTCATATACAGGCTATGCAGGAGATTATAGATATAACTACACATCAAATAATGATTCGGTAATTTATAATCCTCAAATAACTTGTCCTGGTGGATATAATTTAAGAGCTTGGATAAGAAAGGGAAGTAATAGAACTTCACAAGCAAAATATAAAATTTTGAGAATTAATGGTGATACTACTATTTATTTAAATCAATTTTCAAATAATTTAAATGATACAGGATGGGTAAATATGGGAAGTTTTTGTTTAAATAGTACTTCAAAAGTTATTCTTTATTCTAAAACACCTGAAAATTCAAATAGTATTGTTGTAATTTCAGATGCTATTGAATTTGATTATGATTCAAATATAAATTGTAATATAACTTCAAGTAGTGAATTTAATAATGTTTGGACAATGAGACTTGAAAGTGATGGAAGAATTAAATTAAATCTTGGAAGTAGCAGAAAAGTTAATTTAAAAGTTTATTCTATAAATGGTAGTAAGGTTTATGAGATTGAAAAAAATTTGAGTGCTGGATATAATGAAATTAAACTTGATTTAAAAAATGGAATTTACATAATAAAATTTGAGGATAAGGTCTATAAATGGCTGATAAGAAAATAAAAATTTTAAGGAAAGCAAAGCAGATTTTTACAAGCTCAAATCCACTAATTATTGAAAATGGCTCAATTGTTTTTGATGATAAAATAATATGGATTGGAAAAGATAGCGATTTACCTTCTGAATATTTAAAATTAGCAAGCAAAATAATAGATGTTTCAAATAAAGTAATTCTTCCAGGTTTTGTAGATCCGCACACTCATTTGGTTTTTTATGGAGATAGAGTTGAAGAATTTGATTTAAGACTAAAAGGCATTGATTATTTGAAAATTAGAGAAATGGGAGGAGGTATTTTAAAAACTGTTAAAGATACAAAAAATGCAACAAGAGAAGAAATAAAAAAATATGTAAAAAAATTTATAAAGAAATTTATTGAGTATGGAACTACTACAATTGAAGCAAAAAGTGGTTATGGTCTTGATTTAGAAAGTGAAATTAAAATTCTTGAAATTACTAATGAGCTAAATGATAAACCAATTACAATTGTTCCAACATTTTTAGTTCATGATTTTATAGGTGATAGAGAAAAATATGTTAATGAAGTTATAAAAAATTTACAAATAATTAAGCAGAAAAATTTGGCTAAATTTGTTGATGTTTTTTGTGAGAAAGGAGTTTTTGAAATTGAAGAAACGAGAAAAATTTTAAGTAAAGCAAAGGAATTAGGATTTTTACTGAAATTGCATACTGATGAATTTTATAATATAGGGGGTGTTAAGCTTGGAGTTGAATTTAATGCTATTTCACTTGATCACTTAAACGAAATAACTGATGAAGATATTGATTTATTATCAAAAAGTAAAACAATTTGTGTTTTACTTCCTTCCACAAGTTTTTTATTAAGAAAAACTAAATATCCACCTGCAAGAAAACTAATAGATAGTGGTTGTATAGTAGCAATAGGAACTGATTTTAATCCAGGAACATCATTCACTCAAAATATGCAGTTTGTTATTTTATTGTCAGTTATTATATTGAATATGACGATTGAAGAGGCAATTTTAGCTAGTACGATAAATTCAGCAAAAGCAATAAATATGGATAATTTTGTAGGAAGTTTGGAGGTTGGGAAACTGGCAGATTTTATTGTTTTTGATTTTGATAATTATAAGTATTTGGTTTATAATAGTGCTATAAATAACTTAAAAATGGTTTTCAAAAAAGGTGCTTTGTCCAATAAATAGTGTTAAGTAATTGATTATCAATAACTTATGAAAATTTTAGGAAATTATAGATTTTTGGGGGAATTTAAGGGGGGCGAAGTTCATAAGCCGAAGGCTTATTTTTAGGGCGGGTGGGCAAAATGAAGAAAAATAAATACTTTCAGAATTATTGGACAAGGCAAAAAAAGGAAAACTTATCCTTTAAAATTTTCGTTCCATAAATTGTTAACTAAAAGGGGGTAAAATATGGAATGGAAAGGGAAAAAAGTTTCTGAAAGTGCTAAAATTATTTTAGAAAATGCTGAAAAGATAGCTAAAAGAAGAGGAGAAAATATAGTAGATACTGATCACCTACTTTATTCACTACTTACAACATCTGAAAAAAATCCATTTGCTAAATGGCTTGAAAAAAAGGGAATATCTGTTGAGCATGCAAGAAGAGAAGTTCAAAAAACACTTGAAATGCTTTATAGTCAATTAGAAAGTTTAATGAATTCTTATAGAAGAGCATTTAATGATTTAGAAAATCAAATTGCTTATAATTATTCAAGCTCATTTGCAAGAGAAATAATAAATAAGTTTTTACAACTTCTTTCTGAAAGTATTGAAAATTACATTACAGGTAAAAGGGAAAGAGATTTTGTTCAAATTACAACCCAAAGATGGATTCCCACAAGGACAAGAAGTCCATTTAGAAGCATAATTGAAGAATTGTTTTCAGAATTTGAAGGATTATTATTTCCCGATGAATTTTCAAGTACTTGGACATTAAAGGAGCAAACGATAAGTGTTCCAAAGAAATTTGTAGATAGTATAAAAGAAATAGCTTACAAATATGGTTATTATAATGTTGATGACCTTATTTCAACACTTGCGGACTATGAAGATAAAATTAGAAGCTCACTTATCCATTTATACGATAATGGCATAGACCCAAGAAGAATAATTTATAAAATTTTAAATAAAAATGAAAAAGTTGAATATTCAATTTTTGTTCAAAGTATTCTAAATAAAATTGCATCTATGAAAGATGAAATATCTGCTAATGATATTATAGAAGCTCTTTCTGAAAGCAAAACCGTAGGTGGAACGATATTAAATCAATTAATAAATGCTATAAAATCAGCTGTTAAAACTGGTTCTTGGAGTGATGAAATAAAGGAGGAAGAAAAATCTGCCCTTGAAAGATGGACGATTGATATTACTAAACTTGCAGAAGAAAATAAACTTGACCCAATTATTGGAAGAGATAGAGAAATAGAGCAAGTTATAGAAATTCTTGGAAGAAAACAAAAGAATAATCCAGTTTTGGTAGGACCTGCTGGTGTTGGAAAAACTGCTATTGTTGAAGGACTTGCTCAAAAAATTGTTAATGGTGATGTTCCTGATTTTCTAAAAAATAAAAGAATTCTACAACTTGATGTTGGTGCTTTAATTGCGGGAACAAAATATAGAGGTGAAATGGAAGAAAGAACAAAACAACTATTAGATGAATTAAAATCAAGAGATGATGTTATTCTATTTATTGATGAAATTCACACAATTGTTGGAGCGGGTAGAGCAGAAGGTGCACCTTTGGACTTATCAAATATGTTAAAACCATTATTAGCAAGAGGAGAAATTAGGGTAATAGGTGCTACTACACCTGATGAATATAGGAATTATATTGAAAAAGATAGTGCATTAGAAAGAAGATTTCAACCTGTCTGGGTAGATGAGCCTGATTATTATTCTGCTATTGAAATTTTAAAAGGTCTTAAAAATAGATATGAAGAGTATCATAATGTTAAAATAAGTGATAGTGCTATTGAAAGTGCAGTTAAATTGTCAAGTAGATATATACAAAATAGAAAACTTCCTGATAAGGCAATAGATGTTCTTGATAGAGCTGCTTCAAGGAAAAAATTGAAGGTTTTATATAATAAACCTACAAAAGAAAAAATTTTGTCCGAAATTGAAAGAATAGATAAGGAAATTAGTAAAGCTAATGAAGATAAGAATTATGAAAAAGTTGAAGAGCTTAAAAAATTAAAAGAGCAATTAACTCAAAAATTAAAAGAAATTGAAAATGTTCAAAAGACGGATGAAGAAATTGAAAAAAGGATAAGTGAATTGGAAGAGAAAATAAAGGAAGCAGAAAGTAAGGCAGATGTTGAAAGTTGGGAAAAGTATTCAGAAGAATTAAAATTATTAAAGAAAGAATTGCTTTCAAGGAGGAAAGAAAGAAAAGATGAAATTGTTGTTGATGAAGAAGATGTCGCGGAAGTTGTTTCAGAAATTACGGGTATTCCACTTCAAAAGATGATGGAAGAAGAGAAAAAGAAATTATTACATATGGAAGATTATTTACATCAAAGAATTATAGATCAAGAAGAAGCGGTCAAAGCAGTTTCAGAAGCAATTAGAAGAGCAAGAGCAGGGATTAGTGAGCCAAAAAGACCCTTAGGCTCATTTCTATTTTTAGGACCAACAGGTGTTGGTAAAACTGAATTAAGCAAAGCTCTTGCTGAGTTTTTATTTGGCTCGGAAGATGCTTTAATTAGACTTGATATGTCAGAATTTAAAGAAGAGCATTCAATATCAAAGCTCATTGGAGCACCACCTGGTTATGTTGGTTATGAAGAAGGTGGGAAATTAACGGAAGCAGTTAGAAGAAAGCCTTATAGTGTTGTTTTATTGGATGAAGTTGAAAAAGCACATCCAAGAGTTTTTGATTTATTTCTACAAGTTTTAGAGGATGGAAGATTAACTGATAGTCAGGGAAGAACTGTTAGTTTTAGGAATTGTGTAATAATAATGACTTCAAATCTTGGTAGTGATTACATTAGAGAATTTATGGAAAGATTTTCTGAAAAATTTAAAGATGTTTATAAAAGAGGGGATGATTTAGAAAAGGAGAGGCTATTGAAAGAATTTAATTTTGAATTTGAAATTGTTAAGGAAAGAGTTAATGAAGTTGTTAAGAGATTTTTTAGACCAGAATTTATAAATAGAATTGATGAAATTATTGTTTTTAAACCACTACTTTGGAATGAAATTATTGAAATTTCAAAGCTATTAATAAGTAGATTAAAATCAAGACTTAAAGAGCAAAAAATTGACATGGAAATAACTGATAAGGCACTTGAGCTTTTAGCAATTAAAGGATTTGACCCTATACTCGGAGCAAGACCATTAAGAAGAGTTATTCAAAAAGAAATTGAAAATGAAATAAGTAAATTGATTTTAAGTGGTAAAATAACAGAAGGCTCTAAAATTACTGTTGATGCTGAGGATGAAAAATTTGTAATTAAATAAATAACTTTCTAAGGCAAAAAATTTTCTGCTTTAAAATTTTAATTATGATTTACATCTTTTTCTATTTACCTTGGCAGTTTAATAACTTTGAAGAAAAGGAAAGTCCAATGAAGTTTCTTGATCCTGAGAGTCTGAAATTAAGAGCATTAGAAAAAGGTGAATGGTCAGAAGTTGGTGATGTTTTTTATTCTAATAGAATAAATCAATTTAATTGGCAATTTATAGGACCTTCTTACATAAGAGATGGCTCTTGGTCAGATGGAATTTCAAATTCTGGAAGAATGACATTTATTTTACCTCACCCAACAAATCCAAATATAATATATGTTGCAACTGCTGGTGGTGGTGTTTGGAAAACAACTGATCAAGGATTAACTTGGACACCACTAACTGACAATTTACCTACATTAACATCAGGAGCATTAGCTTTTGACCCTTCTAATCCTGATATTATTTACTATGGAACAGGTGAAATGAATTATTGTGCAGTTTGTTTTCCTGGTGATGGATTATTTAAATCAAGCGATGGTGGAAACACTTGGGTTAAAATTGCTAATTCAAATCAAGTTGGTTCTTATATATCAAGAATTATTATAAATCCAATTACACATAGAATTTTAGTTGCAAGTGATTTGGGTGTTGTTTATTCTGACGATAATGGTAATAGTTGGATAGCTTCAAATATATATGATCAAGTAAATGATTTAGTTTATAGAAGTGATAATCCAAATATATTATTTGCTGCGAGTTTAAGAACAGGTATTTACAAATCAACGGATGGTGGCTCAACTTGGACAAAAATTACTAATCTTCCCACCTCTGGCTATTTTAGATCTCAAATAGCAATTTCAAAAAGTAATCCCAATGTGATTTATGTTGCTTTTGGCTCAAATAGTTATTATTTATATGCTTTTTATAAATCTACTGACGGAGGTAATAGTTGGACGCAGTTAAATGTTCCAGAATATCTTTGTGGTCAAGGATTTTATAATCATGCTTTAATTGTTAAACCAAATGACCCTAATACAATTTTGGCAGGTGGTGTTCATAATTATGGCTCTTCTTGTCAATATGGAATTATAAGGAGTACAAATGGAGGAAGTTCTTGGTCGGAAGTGGCAGGGCAGATAATTCATCCTGATATTCACCACTTTGCATATGGTCCTGATGGAACATTATATGTAGCAACTGATGGTGGTATATGGAAAAGTTACAACGATGGAAACACTTGGATAAATATAAATAAAGGACTAGGAACATTACAATTTTATACGCTTGCCATTAAACCAAATGATGAATGGATAATTACAGGTGGAACACAGGATAATGGAACACCAATTTTATATAACTTGCCAGTTTGGAAGCAAGTTAGTGGTGGTGATGGAGGTCCCACAATTTTTGAATTACAAAATCCTAATTACTTTTGGACAAGTTATATTTATTTGTGGTATTTTAGTAAATATCAATTAACAGGTGGATATCCAAATCCATCTTGGCAATATCTATTTTATAGACACCCCTGGTATAATGATAGGGCGGATTGGGCTAATGGTGCAGTTGATGTTCATCAAGATGGATCAATTATTGTAGGAACTTATAGAATATGGATTTCAACAGATGGTGGTTATAATTGGAATGTTATTAGTTCAAGTTTGGCAGGGGCAACAGGTGTTTTACTTTCTGCGAAATTTTCATATACGAATTCAGATACAATTTATACAGGTTCTGATCAAGGTCATTTTTACTTCACATACAATCAAGGAGCTAATTGGATAAATAGAACTTCTAATTTAAATGTTTCTCCAAATCCAATTAGGAAAATTATTGTCAATCCAAACAATAGTAAAAATGTTTATGTCTGCTCTGGCTCAAGTAATAAAAAAGTTTTATTTTCAAATGATGCTGGACAAACTTGGATTAATATAACAGGAAATCTGCCTTCTGGTAGAACATGTAGAACATTTGCTATTGATTTTCAAAGGAATTTAATTTTTGTAGGAATGGAGGATGGTGTTTATTATTCAAAAGATAATGGACAAAATTGGCAAAAAATGGATGGAATTCCAAATGCTTATGTTTTTGCTATGGATATTGTTAATGGTAAATTAATTGTTGCAACTCATGGAAGAAGTATGTGGAAACTAGATATTACTACTGATGTTAAGGAAATTGCTTTGGATGATTATATTATAAAGGGCAATAAAGTTATATTTCCAAAAGAAGTTGAATATAAAATTTACAAAATTGATGGAAGGTTATATTCAATCGGCAAGTCAAAAGAGGTTAATTTACAAAAAGGAATTTATATTTTGAAACTTAAAAATTCTACAAAGAGGATTGTTATTTATTAAAGTTGAAAAAAGCTCTATTTTTAATGCCCTATTTTATAAAGGATAATTTTGGTGGAGGAGCAGAGGTTCAAGCTTATTTAACAGCAAAAAATTTAACTAATTTATTTGATGTTTATTATTTAACTTCAAACCCTTTAAAGAAGGAAAAATTTGAAGTTTTTGAAAATATAAAAATTTTTAGAGTTTTAAGAAATTCAAGTATTTTTGCTATTCTTGATTTTCCAAAAGTTATTTATTATATTCTAAAAATTAGACCCGATATTATTTATTTAAGGATGAATTATCCATTTCTTTTGCCTGTTGGTCTTATCTCAAAAATTTTAAGAATTAAAACATTTTGGTTTTCAACGGAAGATATAACAATTGATTGGTTTTATCATACAAAAAATTTTTTTAAAGCCCTTAAAAATTATAAGAAAATTTATAAAATTCCAATTCTCTTTATAAACTATCTGCTTTATGATATTTGCTTTTCACTTGGCATATATTTAATGGACAAAAGAATTGCTCAAAATAAATTCCAAAAAGAAAAACTTAAAAAATCATTTCATTTAAATGGTGAAATTGTTTATTCAATTATTGAAATTGAAAATGAAGAATTTGAAAAAAATAATGAGCCTTTAATTTTATGGGTTTCTCATCTTTCTCAAAGAAAGCGACCATTATTGTTTTTAGAAATAGCAAAAAAAATGCCAGATTATAAATTTATTATGATTGGCTCTGATAGTCCAAATTTTCCAAAAGAAATTATTTTAAATAATAAACCTAATAATTTAGAATATCTTGGAAAATTAACCCTTGAAGAGACAAATAATTATTTTAAGAAAGCTTGGATTTTTGTAAATACGAGTTATAGGGAAGGATTTCCAAATACATTTTTACAAGCATTTAAATATAGGGCTGTTGTTGTTTCTTTAAATGTTGATCCTGATGATATTTTAAAAAATTATAAAATTGGCTTTTTGACAGAAAATTTAGAAAGAACTATTTCAGTTATTGAAAATTTAATTAAGGATGAGAATTTAAGAATTGAAGTGTCAAATAGGGCTTATGATTATCTTATAAAACATCATTCTATTGAAAATGTTTTAAGGTTGTTTAAACTTTACTAGACAGTGCATTACCAAGGTGCTTTAAAATTTTCAATATGATAGCTTTATTACTTTTAGCTCAAATAACAAGGGAGGAGTTTTTAGATTTCAAAAGACAGACGGAGGTTCAGCTTGCTGAAATAAGGGGTGAAATAAAAGAACTGAAATCTCAAATCCAAGCTCTAAATCAAAGAATAGATGACACTAATAAAAGAATAGATGATTTAAGAAATGATTTAAGAAATCAGATGATATTTTTTGGAACTTTATTTGTAGGAATTTTGGGTGTTTTAATTACATTTTTAATCTCATGGCTAAATTTTGTAAAAGATTACAAAGAGAAGAAAGCAGATAAAGAATTAGTTGTTAAGCTTGAAGAAAAATTTAAGAATTTAGAAGATGAGAACAAGAGATTGAGAAATCAAAACGAAGCGTTAATTTTTATAATTGAGAAAATTGTGAATGGAGCAAGTAGAGAAGAAATAAAGTCTGAAATTGAGTTAATTAAAAAACTTTAAAATTTTCACACTTATGAACAATGTAAATATAGATAAAATTTTAGAAACAAGAGAAAAACTTTTAAAAGGTGAAATTGAGGAGAAAAGAGCATTTCAAGTTGAGGGAGAATGGGTATTTGAGGGGAATGTTCAATTTATAGGAACTATACAATTTCCTAATGGTTTAGCAGAATTATCAACAGATCAGCCTATAATAAGTGGTGGTCATGGAAATGCTCCAAATCCTGTTCAGTACTGCGTTTTTGCTATGATTAGCTGTTATGCTACAACATTTATGACTATTGCTACTCAAAAGGGAATTAAAATAAATAAATTAAAGGCAAAGGGTATGGTTTTGGTGAATATGAAAAGTGTTTTTGAAATTACGAATGAGCCTGTTGTGGAAAAAGTTAGTATAGAGTTGGAAGTTGAAAGCTCCGTAAGTAAGGAAGAGTTATTAGAAGTTAAAAAGTTAGCTGACAAGAAATGTCCAGCTGCTTATGTTATTCAAAATGTTATTCCATTTGAAAGCAAAATAAACTATGAAAATCAAAGTAAAATTTCCAGATAATAGTGAAAAAGTTTATGAAATTAATGAAAATAAAAGTTTAATAGAAATTGATAAAACACTTGAAAATTACATCGTTGCTAAAAGAAAGGATGGTTTTTTATTTGATTTAACAAGACCAATTTTTGAAGTTTTAAATAATGATGAAGAAATTGAAATTTTAGATTTTAATAGTGATGAGGGAAAAAGTGTATTTTGGCATTCTTCTGCTCACATATTAGCCCAAGCAGTTAAAAGATTATTTCCTAATGCTAAATTAACAATTGGTCCTCCAATTGATAAAGGATTTTTTTATGATATAGATTTTGATGGAAAAACATTAAGTGAAGAAGATTTAAAGAAAATTGAAGAAGAAGCTTATAAAATTATTGAGGAAAACTATTATGTTAGGAGAGAGGAATGGAGTAGTGAAGACGCTAAAAAATTTTTCAAGGAGAAAAACGAACCTTATAAAGTGATGTTAATTGATGAATTTAATGAAAATGTTGTTTCAGTTTATTTTCAAGGGGAATTTGTAGATTTATGTAAAGGACCACATATTCCAAGAACAGGACTTGTTAAAGCATTTAAAATTTTAAATGTTAGTGGTGCTTACTTTAAGGGGGATGAAAATAATCCCCAGCTTCAAAGAATATATGGGATTTCATTTCCAAGTAAAGAATTATTAGATGATTATTTATTTAAGCTTGAAGAAGCAAAAAAAAGAGATCATAGATTTCTTGGAAAACAACTTGAATTATTTGATTTTTTTGAAGAAGCAGGAAGTGGATTTGTTTTCTTCTATCCAAAAGGAGCAATTTTAAGAAAAATTCTTGAAGACTTTTCAAAAGAAAAACATTTAAAAAGAGGTTATAAACTTGTTTGGACACCTCATGTTTTAAAAACTGATATTTGGAAAATTTCTGGGCATCTTGAATATTATAAAGAAAATATGTTCCTAATTCAAACAAAAGATGAAGAATTTGGTGTTAAACCTATGAATTGTCCTGCTCATATTCTCATTTATAAATCAAAGAAGTACTCTTATAAGGATTTACCTTTGAAATTGTTTGAAGTTGCTACTGTTTATCGTTATGAAAGGAGTGGAGCATTGCTTGGACTTTTAAGAGTTAGAAATATAACACAAGATGATAGTCATATATTTTGTACTCCTTATCAGGTTGAAGAAGTTGTTATTGATGTTCTTGAATTGATGAAAGAAATTTTAAATAGGTTTGGATTTAATAAGTTTGAAATTCAGCTTTCAGTTTATGATAAAAATAATTTTAGTAATTATATGGGAACTATTGAAGAGTGGGAAAATGCTCAAAATTCATTAAAGAAAGCTCTTGAAAAACTTAATTTAAGTTATAGAGTTTTGGAAGGTGAGGCAGCATTTTATGGTCCAAAAATTGATGTTCATTTATATGACATCTTAGACAGAAAATGGCAATGCACAACAGTTCAATTGGATTTTAACCTTCCAAGAAAATTTAATTTAACATTTGTTGATAAGGATGGAAAGGAAAAAACACCAATTATTATTCATAGAGCAATTTTTGGCTCAATTGAGAGATTTATGGGTATTTTAATTGAGCATTATGGAGGTGAGTTTCCTTTTTGGCTTTCACCTATTCAAATTGTTATTATTCCAATTTCAGACAAATTTTTAGATTATGCTCAAAAAGTTTATAATTATTTTTCTGATTTTAGAGTTGAAATTGATAGTAGAAAGGAAACTGTTGGATATAAAATTAGAGATGCTGAAATTCATAAAATTCCCTATGTTTTTGTAGTTGGTAAGAAGGAGGCAGAAGGTGAGGGCGTATCAATTAGGAAAAGGAAAGAAGGTGATATTGGATTTAAAAAGTTAAGTGAAGCGTATGAAATGTTAAAGAATGAAATTAAGGATTAATTGCCTTGTATAATAATTTCGGAATTACGATTATTTTTTTATTTTCTCACCTACCCTGAAATCAAGCCTTAGTTTTAGAAAATTTTTTATAGCTTATTGATTATCAAGAACTTAACATTATTTATTGAACACATCATTCAACCCCTTATAGGGATGATAAAAACAAGAAAAAATAATTAATTTATTAAAAAACAAAAGCTAGTTTCAACCCCTTATAGGGACGATAAAAACTTTGGTGATGTAGTTGACTTTGCTTTCTTTAATCAATGTTTCAACCCCTTATAGGGACGATAAAAACATTTAAACATTATGAAATTTATCATTTCTCAAAGTTGTTTCAACCCCTTATAGGGACGATAAAAACAGTTATGATTATTAGGGGCATTTCTGCCCCTTCCATGTTTCAACCCCTTATAGGGACGATAAAAACAAGAAAAGGACATATTGGTAGCAATTATTGTACCTTTGTTTCAACCCCTTATAGGGACGATAAAAACTTGATAAAACATTAAAAACTTTAAAATCATTTCTTAAAATGTTTCAACCCCTTATAGGGACGATAAAAACCGCTAAAAGTTTTACAATTTTTACATAATCAAGCAAGAGTTTCAACCCCTTATAGGGACGATAAAAACTTTTTCTTTTTTCCCATCAATAATCTCTAAATGAATAGTTTCAACCCCTTATAGGGACGATAAAAACGACGAAAAATACAATATTCTTTCCGAATTTAGAAGAGTTTCAACCCCTTATAGGGACGATAAAAACCATAAATCTGGATATTTTTCCTTTAGATTTACTGAACTGTTTCAACCCCTTATAGGGACGATAAAAACGGAAAAGTAAAATTAGAATATGTTGGAAACTCTGAATAGTTTCAACCCCTTATAGGGACGATAAAAACTTTCATCTTCTTCTAGTATTATCATCTAATTATTTCAAGTTTCAACCCCTTATAGGGACGATAAAAACACATATACAAAAATGCTCTTGTTCTTGCTGAAAGTAGTTTCAACCCCTTATAGGGACGATAAAAACGATAAAGAAAAACTTGAAAAAATTGAATTAAAAATGGTTTCAACCCCTTATAGGGACGATAAAAACTTAAATAAAATAATGTTAATTAAAGAATGTATAAAAAAGTTTCAACCCCTTATAGGGACGATAAAAACAGAAGATTCTTGAGTAAATTATTTCCTCTACTATCTCTATTTCAACCCCTTATAGGGACGATAAAAACACAATTTGAAATGTCAAATATCCTTACATCTGCGTCTTATTTCAACCCCTTATAGGGACGATAAAAACCCGTGCCTCGTCCCTTACCCCTTAACCACCTTACGATAATGTATATAACAAGTTGTCCAGCGCCAAAATTTTAAAGCATAAATTTTTAATTTTTCAACCTTCTTGTTCGGAAACCTAACCCCCACCCTCTGAAATGAAGAACTACCTATTCATAATTAGCCAAATTATGTTTTACAAATTATTGATAATCAACAACTTATAAAAATAGCTCAAAAACTTAAATTATTGATTATCAATAACTTATAAAATTTTTAAAGTCTTAAAAGTAGGTTTCCGAACACTATTAAATGAAGCTCTGATATAGAAAAACTTTAATTCAAACAAATTAAAACTTGGTAAGTATTTATTAACTTTCATATAGGTTTCGGCATTAAAGGCTATAACTAATTTTCATTATTCAGACAAATTATGAAAGTATATTGAAAAAGTTTAACAAATAGACGGATTATAAAAATTTAATTTTAAATATAGTTTGCTTTAATTTTTAATAATTAAAAGAACTTCAAAAGAAGAAATTTTTAGGTTAAACGAAAATTTTGTCAAAAATTCAAGTTATTGGAAATGAAGAGTTTATAAAAATTAAAATGACAGATTAAATTTTAAAAATTAGTAATTTTTGTTGAAAAATCAATAGAGGTAAAGCTTTTAAATTTTAAGTTATTGAAAATTAATGAGTTATTAAACTTAAATTGACTAATTAAATTTGATAAATTAAAATATAATATCATCACTTTTTGCTTTCTTAACTCCCATGTCTTCTCTTTCATAATAAGCTTTCGTTCTGAATTTATAAATAATTATTGAATCCTCTTTTTCATCAATAATTTCTTTTATTTCGTCTTTCAACATCCTTAATTGTGCTTCTGTTATTTCACCCTCAAAAACACTATTTTGTATCCAAGTTAAATACTTAGAGCAAATCTTATGAACCTTATAAACACGTTTTTCACTAACATCATATACGAGAATTACAAACATTATTCCTTTATTACAAAGGGTTTATAATCCTCTTCACCTATAAAATGCTTGTAAAGTTTATAACATTCAATTCTGATAAGTCTTCTATAACTTACCTTTCCTATATTTCTATAAGTAATTGTTGAATTTAACTTCTCTTCAAATGCTTTTACGAAAATCTTTGCTCCTTCTTCATTTAAATAACAACTATTTAATTCCTTTAAAAAGTGATTTAAATTTATTTGTCGCTTATTTAATAACGAAAAAATTACTCTATCAACAATTATTGGTTTAAAAACTTCCGAAATATCAAGATTTAAAGAAAAACTTCTAAAATTCGTTTCATGTAAATAACCAATCCTCGGATCTAAATAAGTTCTATAAATTTGACTTAAAGCGGTTATATAAAGCAAAGAATTTCCAAAGCTTATTAAAGCATTTATGGGATTATTCGGTGGATTTTTAACTCTCTCATCAAATTCAAAATCTGAATTTTTAATTATCTTGTTAAAAGCTTGATAATAATTTTTTCTTATATTGCCCTCAAAAGCCATTATTTCTTCTATTGAATTTAAATTTTTTAGTTCATTTATTTTATCTGAGATTTCATTTAATTCATTATCTAAATTATAAACTTTTAGGTTTTTGATAATATTTAAAATTGCTCCTAAAACAAAACTTCTTGCTAAAAATAACCGTTTTTCAATATCTAAATAATGTCTTGCCTGCTCTAAAATAATAAATCCCGAATTATAAAATTCTCTTGGATAATAAGAGCCAATATAATAACCATACCTATTAAAGAAATGAACACAAATTTTATTTTTGGTTAAAAATTCAAGCAATTTTTTATTTATTTCAACTTCACCAAAAATCTGAATATCACTTATAGCATTTATAGGTAATGACTTTTTACTATCTTTTGTTTCTAAAAATAATGTATTTTCGCTTCTATAAATTTTTCCATCAGAAAAAATATATAATGTCCTTTTCATTCAACTCCAACACACTTCCTTAAAAGCACATTTCTTACAATATCCAATTTTAATAGGTTTAGGCGGTAAATTAGTTTTAATAATACTTTCAATTTCAGAAATTGTTTTTTCTAATTCCTTTTCTAAATTTTCATCTAATATGACTTCAACACTTTTATTTTCTTCAGGAAAAATTAACTCACCATTTAATAATACATCTTTATAATATTTAAAGTAGTAAAGATAAAATGCTAATTGCATTTTTGAAGCTAATATAAACTTGGAACTTTTTTTTATTTCAGCAACAATTTTATCCTTTAAGAAATCTATCCTAATTCTATTATCAACTAAAATTTCCTTTCTACTAATTTTATTCCTTTTTAAAAAAACTTTTGAAATATGCTTTCCAAGTAATAATAATTCATTTTCTTGGTCTGAACTTATGGAGCGAGACAAAAGCCAAACTTGTCTTTTACATATATAATAGTACCAAATAAGTTTTCCATTAACTAACAAGTTAAAATTTTAAAGCAATTACCAAGCAAAAAATTCCTCACTATCAAATCTCTTAAATCCATAGTCCAAGTCATAAAAATCATATAAATTTTCAAGCCTAATCCTTGGAAATGGTTCTAATTCAAATGATGAAGCAAATTTCTTTGGAACTGATATTAAATAATTATAAAAATTTTGTCTTAATTCTAAAAAACTTATATACCTTTCTTTAAAATCTTTAATTTTTAAAATTTCTAAGAATCTTTTATAAATCTTCTGTGCTTGCTCATCAACTTCTACAAAAACATTAATAAAATATGGAATCTCTTTAATAATTTTAAAAAACTTTATTTTATCTAAATTAAATTCCTTTAAACCTCTCAAAATTTCATTATCTAATTTTTTCCTTTGAATAACCTCTTCATAATACCTTTCAACCAAATTATAAAAATCCCTCTCTTCAATAGAATTTTTGTCTTTTAGTAAATTATAACTAACTTCCGTTAAAACAGCACCATAAATTATTGAGGATAAAATTGTATTTTCTCTAACTATTTTAAATATAAAAACATCTGATAATGGTCTTTTATTTTTTCTATTACATCTTCCACAAACTTGGACAATACTATCAAATGGACCTAAATCTCTATAAGCAATTTCAAAATCCAAATCAACACCTGCTTCAACGACTTGTGTAGAAACTAAAATTATCTTATTATTGCTTTTTAAGGCATCTTTAATTTTTTCTATTCTTTCCTTCCTATGCTTTGGAACAATGTTTGTAGATAAATAAAACATATTAAAATTTTTTATTTCTTTCTTTAATTCTCTATACAATTCAACTGAACTTCTAATAGTATTCAAAACAACAAGGTGAGAATTATATTTTTCTAAATTTTCCTTCAAAAGTTCTTTCAAGCCTTCCAAAGTATTGATTTCTTGAAGTTTATTAATAATCCTTGTTCTGTTTAAAATATATTTATTTTTATCAGTTAAAATTTCAAAGCAATTGTCAAAGATAAGGGGTTTCGTTGCAGTTGAAATAATAACATAACAACCCATTTTTTCAACAAGAAAATTTAAAACATTCTTAATTAAATCCCAATATTCAACATCTATATTTTGAACTTCATCAAGAATAATAATTGACCCTACTATATTATGAAACTTTTTTATAAAGCTGTTTTTATAAGCAATAATGGAATGTAAAAGTTGAACAAATGTAGTAATTATTATTTCACTATCCCATGAAGAAATTAGCATAAGACTTTCCTCAACACTCTTTTCTTCATCTGTTTTGTATTCAGTCTCAGAAAGATGATGATGTTTTAATAGATATTCATTTTTATATTTTTCATAATCAGGAACTTCACTTTTTAAAACATCTTCAAATACTTCATAAGTTTGCTCAATAATGCTTAAAAATGGTAAAGAATAAATAATTCTTGGCTTATACTTTCTATTTAATTTTTCTCTTATTTTTAATGCTAAGGATAGATTTATAAGTGTTTTCCCAAGACCAGTTGGAGCATTTACAGAAATAATTTTTGGAATATTTTTTAAATTTTCAAAATTTTCAAAAATTTCCTTATAAAGCTTACTTCTTATATCATTTTCCTTAAAATGTTTTTTCCTGTATTCATCAACGATATTTGAATTTATATCCCTTCTTCCTTTAAAAACCAAATTAATAGCAGATTTTTTATCACAATCTAACAAAAGTGAAAAGGTATATATAAGCTTAAAGTAATTATCTATGTTTTTTTGATTTTGGAAATAATAATTCAGTTCTCTTAATTGCTTTAAAACAAAATTTTCTTTATCAGAAAAATCTAAATCCAGAAATTCACTTATATCAAAATTCAATTCCTTTGAAATAATATCCTTATTCTTTCTTAAATCTTCTAATTGCTTATCTAAAATATATTCATCAATTTGTCTTAAATCAAAATTACTTAAATCACCATGATGATATTTTATTGAAAGATAACCAATAAGTGATAAATTTCCTAAATTTTCTTTAATAAGCCAATAAGCACAAAATAAAGCGGAAATTAAACTATGTTTTGTTAAGTCTTTTCTTTTTCCATTTTTTAAATACTCTTGAAAGAATGTTGTATATTTTCCAAAATCGTGAGATTTTCCAACAATTTCAAAAAATTTTTCACTTAATTCTAATTTTATAAATTCTCTTTGCTCATTATAAATTTCTTTCATCCAATTTCCTACTTCATTTAAATGCTCAATTAATTCTTTGTTTGGATGAGAATAAAATTTCATTTCATCCATAAAATGAACCTTTCTTCACATTTTACAGCTTTAATTTTTTGTTTCAGTCTTATAGGTTTTGCTAATGGATTTACAATAAAATCATTTGCTCTTTTAATTTTTCTTATATTTCCTGTAAGCTCAAAATCAACAACCATTTTATCTAATATAAGAAAATCGTTATTTGAAACATCAATAATATCATAATAGTCATAAGGAACAACTGAATGTATAATATCAGTTTCTTCTTCAATTTCTTCAAATTTTTTAGGATTTTCAATAAACGCTAAAAATTCAGTAATTCCAAGATATGGTGCATACTTTACTTTATTACTTTCCAAAATTTTCCAAAGTTCTTTTTCAATTTCAGAATTATTTTTAAATTTTAAGTATATTCTATAACTTAAAAAATCATTATTTATTGGCATTAAAACTTCTATTGATGTAGGATAATCTTCAACGCCTCTTAAAAATTTTTTAATACTTAAATCACCTTCCTTTGTTCTGTAATACTTTATCGTAAAAATGGATTTCTTAATAGGAGTTAGAATTTCAATTGAAACATCTAAATTTTCACTTGAAAAAATTTCATAATAACTATCTCTTCCCATTCCAAGAATTCCTGCAATAATACCAATAATTGTTGTTCTCGGAGGAAAATAATAACTTAATGAACTTGCATTTGTATAAAAAGGTCTAAAATGAGCAAATTTACCTTTAACTTCAAATGAAATTAACATGTGGCAATTTTTTTAAATTTTCATCTAAGTATGAAATTTCATCAGCTCTTTTAACAACAACTTTTGATATTTTATCTTTTATTCTCTCCAAAACATTTAAAAGCTCATCTATATTAATTTTATAATCTTTGATACTTTCAATACCTTCTTTCTTATCTATATTTATAAACCTCCTCAAATCACCCAACATATAATCATCATTATATTCAATTCTTATATATAAAATCGGCATATGACCAATTTTACTTCTTGTACTTGTTTCAAAATTTATAGCAGGGAAAATTGATTCATCAAATAATTTAATATCATCTTCATTTAAATTTGTTTTTAAAGCCCAATACTTGTTTATCCTTCCATAAAATGCTATTAAGGAGTACTTTAATCTCCAATCCTTACCAATAGAGCCACCTTCCTTTTTTTCACCTGCAAAATGACTTGTTATTGAAGAACTATCCAAAAGTTCAACTTTATTTAATGAATAGCCCCAACTAAATTGAATAGGTCCTGTAAATTGAATTGAGCTTCCTTTTTCTTTCTTATCAGAACTTTTAATTGGAATAGTAGCTCCAAAGAACCTTATATCTATAAATAATTTTGTAAAATCATCCGGATTTGGCTTTTTTCCTAAATCCTTTTCCACTTGCTCGTACCTTTCAGTGGCATCAAGATAACTTCCATCTTCTCCTTTTCTTATGAAAATATCCTTATTTTTATAATGATATAGATAATCTCTTATGAACCTTTTTAACCTTACATCACTTACCAAATTAGTCATAGTTGAGTAATCTATTCTTGGCTTGTTCTCGTTATCAGGGTCTCCATTTGGATTACAAAGCTTTGCTTCATATAAAAGTAAAATTTCACTATTCTTTATCATATCTTTAACCTCCTTTTAAAATTCTATATGTTTCAAAAGCATAACCTGAAAGAATAAAATATGTATTTTCATAACTTTTTAAGTCCCAATTTTTTAAATTTTTATCAAATAACTGCTTACTTAATGAGTAAATAACTTCATAATTTCCATATATTCCAAGTTGTTTCATTTTTTCAAGAACCTCATTATATAAATTTTTTAACTTTTCTTTATTCATACCACTGAAATTAACTTTTTCAAGAATAGGCTTATATTTATAGGAAGTGTATTGAATTGATCCTATTTTAGCAATAACAATACCAAGAAGAAAAAGCGCAGTTTCTTTTTCATCAAAGGAGCAAGTTTTTATGTAGTTTTTATAATCTTCTTCCAAAATATCAAAATTCATATCACTTTCACCTCCTTTTAAAAACTTTAATAATTGATGGGTCTTTAAGATGTATTTTATTTCATCGTTCTTGTTCTTGAAATATTTTGATAAGTGATAAGCACTATTTTCATAATAAATAGCTCTAAATCCAAGTGTAAAATCATAAATTAAATTATCAATATCAACAACATTCTCATTAAATATAGCAAAAAATAAATTCATAATTTTTTGAATATCAACAATTTTATTATCTGAAATTCTCAAAGGAATAAGATAGTAAATGTCTGATAAATTTTTTATTATATAGCTACCATCTTCAAAAAACACTCTAAATTCGTTTATAATTTTTTTAAATTCTTCTCTTAATTTTTCAATTCTACCATTTGGAATATCCTTTATTAAACCAAAAACTTTAAATTGCTGATTGTTTTTCTCATAAAATAAATAGTTTAATAGAACGAAGTTAGCATTATCTTCAAATTTTATATAATCTTCAATGTTTTCTTCAAATTCATTTTTAAAGAATTCAAACGGATTTTTATAAAATTTTACATACTCTGACCATCTTTCAAGGTTATCTTTACTTAATTTGGGTTCTTTTATAAATTCTGGAATTATTGAATAATCAATATTTCCAACTTTTAAACTGAATTTATTTAAAACAAAACTTTGTCCTCTTATTAAAATTTTATAACAATTTTCGCACAAAGCAAAATTTCCTTCCCAATTATTTGAAATGTTTTGAGAAAAACCCACTTTATCGTTTATATATATTTTCATTTTTAATCTTGAAAAATCAGTATAAAATTTTTCTGTTTTTTTTGAACAAAGATGGCAAATAATTTTTCCTTTTTCAAATTTTTCTTCCAAAACTTTCTTTTCAATCAAATTCAAATAGCTTTCATTATTATGAATATATTCATTATCAACTTTTACAACCCAAAAAGCAATTTCTTTTTTGTTAATATTACTCTCTTTTAAATAATTTTCAATAGATTTTTTATACTCCTCTTTCAATTTATAATTTTCATAAAAAATTTCTTCAACTTTTGAAATTTTGTTCTTTAATCCTCCATCTTCTATTTCGTTTTTAAGAGATATCCATATTGAATGAATTTTACCGTCACCATAAATTCTTTTTACATCATCAAAAACGACAAATATTTGATTTTGACGACCAGTTAGACCCATCTTTATAAAGTTATATTTATATTCATCTCCTTTTGAATATTCTTTTGATGATAAGGAAATTTTTTTCTCTCCTGTATCAAAATTAATTTCTATTATATACTTTTTATTTTTTTTATTTTCTTCAATTTCCTCAACAAATGAATCAACTATTTTTACATCATAAATTTTTCCAATTTGATATAAACCCTTTATCATAAACTTTTAAAATTTTAAAGTTTTGTTATTCCTTTTTTGACAAAAACTCTAAAAATTTCTTAATACCCTCAGTTATTATCACTTCACTAAAATTTGAAATTGATAAAATATAATAACTATCTTTTTTTCTTAGAGATGTAAAGAAATAATGAACATAATTATTTTCTGAAAGTAATGTCTCAATTAACCATTCATCATCTCTTTGAAAGCTTTTAAAAAACTTAACTATTAAATTTTCATCAATTTTCATTATTTTATTTTCAAGCATTCTGAAATCTATAAAATCTGTTTTTATTTTTGGCATTTCAAAAATCCTCCTTATTTCTTTTAAACGAACTTGAATTTTGGGTTCCTCTTTTTTTATTAACTTTATCGTCCATATCGTTTTATTTTGCTCAATCCACTTTTTTTCATATTTTGTTTGAATAATATCTTTAAAATTCTCATATGTATAAATTTCAAAACAATTTAGTATTTTAGCATTTTCAATTGTAAAGTTATAAAATTTTAAATCATCCGTTTTAATTTGAATAAATCCACCAATTTTAAGTTTCTTTGTAAAAAGATATAAATTTTCAATTGTTGTTAGCCTTTTATGAGCATGTTTTTTCTTTGGCCAAGGGTCAGGAAAATTTATATAAATTTCCAAAACTTTATTATCTTTCAAAAACAAATAAAATACCCAATAAGCATCCATCTTTATTATATAAACATTTTTTAAATGCTCTTTTTTTATTATTTTTGAAAGTTTCTTTACACTTTCTCCTGAAATTTCAATACCCAAAAAATTTTTATTTGGATTTAATTTAGCTAAATTACTAATATATATTCCATTACCAAAACCAATTTCAACAACTAAATTTTCCAAATCTATACTATTAATTCTAAAAGGATTTATTTCTTGGATGGAATTTTTCATAACTTTCTCTTATCTTTTTTAAGCTAACATGAGTATAAATTTGCGTTGTTGAGAGACTTTTATGCCTTAATAACATTTGAACACTTCTAATATCAGCTCCATTATCTAATAAATGAGTAGCAAATGAATGTCTCAATATATGAGGATGAATACCTGAAATTTGAGACAATTTCAAAAATGATTTTTTAACTCTATAATATAATTGAAACCTACTTATTTGAAATATAAAATCATCATCCTTTAAGTTCTTTTCTTGAATAATTAAACGAATTAAATTCAAAGCCTTTTTACCAATTGGAACAATTGCTTGTCTTGAACCTTTACCCATAACTTTAATTTGCTCATTTTCAAAGTCAATATCCCTGACTTTTAAAGAGCATAATTCACTTGCTCTTAAACCTGTTGAATATAATGTTTCAATTATTGCTTTATTTAATAAATCATCAAAATTTTTAATTTCCCAACTATCAAGAATTTTATTAATTTGATTTTGAGAAATAACTTTTGGAAGACTCTTAGGAACTTTTATTTTTGAAATTAAAATAAGCGGATTTTCTTTTATAATTTTTTTCTTCATTAAAAACTTTATAAAGCTATTTAAACTTGCCCTTTTCCTAATAATTGTCCTTTGAGAATAACCTCTATTAAAAAGCTCAATAAAATAACTTCTTAATAATTGTTTATCTATTTGTTTATCCTTAACAAAGCTTAAAAATTCTTTCAAATCATTTTCATAACTTAAAATTGTATTTTTAGAATAATTTAAGGATTTTAAATGCTCTAAAAATTCATTAAAATAATGCTCTAACATCTTCACATTCTTTTTGGAGCAGAAACACCTATTAAACTTAAACCTAAATTTATAATTTTTTGAACTGCAGATAAAATAATTAGTCTTGCTATTGTTGAAAATTTATCTTCAATATCAATAACTCTATATTTTTGATAATAGCTATGGAACATTTCTGAAATTTCTAAAAGATAATAAACAATTAAATGAGGCTCTAAATTATAAAACGCTTTTTTAACAATCTCTTCAAAATAAAATAAATAAACAATCATTTTTCTTTCATTTTTAAAATCATATTCCAAAAGATAATTTTTATTAAAATCTAAATTAATGCCAACATTTTTAGCATTTTCTTTAATACTTTCAATTCTTGCATGAGCATATTGAACATAATAGACGGGATTCTCGCTTGATAACTTCTTAGCTAAATCTATATCAAAATCAAGATGTGATGAAGGGCTTCTCAATAAAAAGAAAAATCTACTTGCAGAAACACCAACTTCATTTATTAATTCTTCCATTTCATAAATCTGTCCTTTCCTTTTACTCATATCTAATTTAACACCATTTTTAATTAAATTTGTCTGTTGAATAATAAGAATGTTTAAATTTTCAAAACCAAGCATTCTTAAAGCAGATGTTAATCTTGGAATATATCCATAATGGTCAGGTCCAAGTAAGTTAATAATATAACCATTTTTATTCAATCTTAAAATTTTATAATAGTGATAAGCAATATCCCAAAAAAAGTAAGTAGGCTCACCATTAGAGCGGATTAAAACCCTATCCTTATCATCATTATAAATTGTAGTTCTTAAAACAAGTGCTTTATTTTTATAATGCTCTAAATAGTAGCTCTTATCTAATAATTTTGAAATATCCTTTTCATTAACTTCAAACTGATTTTTTTCTAAATCTTCAAAATATAAATAATTTTTTAGTTTTTCAAGCACAATTTTTGGATACTCAGAATTTCTTATAAAACTTTCTCTAACAATGCTATCATAACTAACTCCATATTTTTTTAAAACTTCCATTTGTTTATTAAAAATTAAATCACTTGCTAACTTTCCAATTTTATAAGCAAAATTATTAAATTCATTAAGAAATTCTTCCTTGTTTTTATAAGAATTTTTAAAATTTTTAATTTCTTTTTCTACCATATCTTTCAAGTTTTTAGCAATTTCAATAACATAATCTCCTTTATAAACATCAAGCTCAATTTCTTCATTATCAATTATTAAAATTTTTGGCTCATTTTTCACTTGATTTTCTATATAAACATTATTAACTTTAAAATGAAAAACATAATTTAATCTCCATAAAATTGAATATCCAAGGCTTAAAATTTGATTGCCTTCATCATTTACATAATATTCTGAAATAACATTATGTCTTAAAAATTTACCTATTCTGACAATACTATCACCAATTGCTCCCGCTCTCGCATTAACAACATTTAAAGGTCCTGTAGGATTAGCTGAAACAAACTCAATTATATAATTCTTAGGCTCATCGTTTTCTATAAAATTATTTTCCAAAATTTTAAAAATGAATTCAATTAAAAAATTTTTACTTAAACGAACATTTATAAATCCATTTACATTTACAACACTTTCAAACTCACTAAAATTCTTAATCTCTTCTAAAATTTCATTTGCTATTAAAATTGGATTTTTCTTTAATTCTTTTGATAATTTAAAAGCTATATTTGTAGTGATGTCTGCTAAATTATAATCACTTGGTTTTGTCCAATTTATAATCCCATATTTAGTTTTGGTTTTTAACATCTTCAAAATTTTAAAGTTTGATATGTTTATAAATAAAAAAATTTCCACATACATAAGTTATTGAAAATCAATAACTTAATTAACTTTTCCACATGTTTAAAAATAAATTTGTGGAAATGTGGAAAATGAAAATTAGATTTCAACATTCTAAATATCTGAAAATCAAAATTTTAAATTTGTTTTCCACATATTCCTAAAATAAAAAAACTCGTTTTCAACATAAAAAACTTATTGATTATCAACAACTTAAATTCGTTTTCCACAAAAATTTTTAAATTTTATGTTGAAAAACTAACTTATTTTTTTATCCACAAAAATTTCCACATAATTTTCCACATAAAACCTATTGATTATCAATAATTTAATTAAGTTTTCCACATTATATTATAAGCTAATACTAAAATTTTATCAATAATTTTTTGAAAAGTAAACATTACCTTCAACAAACCATAAACCACAAGGGACTAGTAAATAGTAATCCTTGTAATTGTAATAAAAATAAAAAGAACATAACCTTGTCCTTTTACCACCTGTTCTTCCATCTTGATTAACTAATGTTATTTTTGGATTAAGAGAAGCCAATTTATAAATCAACCATTCAGAGGCAGAATATGTATTTTTATTACTTAAAATAATAATTTTTTTCTTACGCACATCTGATGTTTTAAGAGATGAAAAGTCTTTTTTTTCAATTATTGTCGTATCCCTAAATAGATATTTAAAATCTATTTGTTTTTTGTTAGATAATAGACTTGCTATATAGTAAGCATAAATAGATTCGCCTCCAAAGTTATCTCTAAGATCAATAATAATGGTGTCATATTTTAATGCTGATGCTACATAAAGAACAGTAAGAAAAGTTAGTTTTCCACTACTAATATAAGCACTTTTCCCATGAGTACAAATGCCACTTTCCAGATAATCAGCTGTATATTCAGCATAGACATATTGTCCTGTTAAAAAGGCACATTTTCTAAAACTTGGAGAAGTTGGAATTACTCTTCCTCCTTTTGTTAAGCCATAATCATTTCTTTTTTCTTTGTATTCCTTATGAAGTTCTTCATCTTTCAAAATTCCCAGATAATCAAACTGACCTAAATGCTTCCTAAAACTATCTAAAACTGAAACTAATTCTTCAAAGGATTGGGTAATTTTTATTCTTTTAATAAAATTGCTATCAACTTTAAAGTAAGTATATTTTTCTATTTTCTCACTTACAAAATTTTTTACCTCTTCAAAGGTAAGTTCTTTCGTTTGACTTAAAATAGCTAAAAGTATCATAAAATTCTTTATCTTTTAGTTAGTTTTTTCCACATATCTTTTAAATCTTCGGTTATTTCATCAAGTGACTTATGATCAACTAAAACTTTGTAACCATAGTAGCCAATTAAGGATATTAAAAGAGCAAGACCAACCAAAAAAATAAATTTAAACAATTTAAAAAGTAAATCAATAACAACTCCAACAATAACTAAAACAGAAAAAACTACCAATATATAAAAAATTAAATTAGCCAAAGTGTTCAAATTTTAAAGTATAGTTTATGGAGATTTAAGGGGGCGAAGTTTTTAAGGCGAAACCTTATTTTTAGGGTGGATGGGAAAAATATAAAAAAATAAATAATTCCAGAATTATTGGACAATGCAAAACAATTAAATTTTTATCCTTTAAAATTTTCAAACCACACCGGGGGAGCTGGGGCAACCCGGCTGAGAGGCACCCATAAGGCGGGTGCGACCCTTTGAACCTGAACCGGGTAATACCGGCGTAGGGAAGGTGTGGGAGTTCAAAGCTCTCACAACTTCTCTTAATTAGTCTCCCCCAGTGTGAAAATATAAAAAAGGAGGTTGAGCTATGGAAAAGTTTATCACAAAAGCGATGTTGGATAAATTTTATAAAGATCTCTCAGAAGCTGTATCTGCTGATGTTTTTGTTATTGGAGCTGGTCCTTCGGGTCTTGTGTGTGCTAGGGAGCTTGCTAAGGGTGGTTTAAAGGTCTTCGTTATAGAGCAAAATAACTATCTAGGTGGTGGGTTTTGGATAGGTGGATATTATATGAATAGTATAACTATAAGAGAACCTGCCAATGAATTATTTGATGAGCTTGGAATTCCTTATGAAAAAGTTCAAGATGGATTGTATATCAGTTATGGACCTATTGCCTGTTCAAAGCTGATATATGAAACTGCTATAAGTGGTGTTAAATTTTTACAATTAACATTTCTTGATGATTTAATAGTAAAGGATAATAGGGTTTGTGGAGTTGTTGTGAATTGGTCTCCTACAAGGGCATTACCTAGAGCAATAACCTGTGTTGATCCAATAGCTCTTGAAAGTAAGTTTGTTGTTGATGCTTCTGGTCATGATGCAGTAGCTGTAAAGAAGCTTGCCCAAAGGAATTTAGTTGAAATGAAAGGTTTATATCCATTAAATGTTGAGGTTAGTGAGGAAAATATAATAAAATGGACAGGTGAAGTTTATAAAGGACTTGTTGTTTGTGGTATGGCTGTCGCGGAAACTTATGGTTTAAATAGAATGGGTCCTACATTTTCAGCAATGTTATTATCAGGTAAAAAGGCTGCAGAATTTATATTAAAGGAGCTGAGAAGATAGAATTTTCAGATGAGCTTTTTATAAAGGGTTTGATTGATGGCTCCCTTTATTTGGGAGCCCTTCAATAGGAGGTTTAAAATGACCCAAATGGAATTTGCCAAAAAGGGCAAAATTACTCCAGAAATGGAATATGTTGCTAGGAGTGAAGGAATAGATGTTAGGGAACTTATGGAACTTTTAAAGAATGGAGAAGTTGTTATACCTGCTAATAAAATTCATCTTTCAAAGAACTTAAAGAAGCTTGTAGGTATTGGGAGTAAGCTAAGAACAAAAGTAAATGTAAATCTTGGTACTTCTTATGATTTTGTAAATATAAATGAAGAGAAAGAAAAATTAAGAATTGCTATGGAATATGGTGCTGATACGGTTATGGATTTATCAACAGGTGGAGATTTAAGAAAAATTAGAAAAGAATTGATGGAAATATGTGAAATTCCAATAGGAAGTGTTCCTGTATATGAAGCAGAGTTTAGGGCAGCAAAAGAAAAAGGTTCTATATTTGATTTGGAGCCAGATGATTTTATAAAAGCAATAGAAATTCATGCAAAGGATGGGATAGATTTTATGACAATCCATGCAGGTATAACATTAGAAGGTATTAGATTTATGAAAAATCAAAAAAGAACGACTTGGATTGTTTCAAGAGGTGGAGGACTTTTAGCTGCTTGGATGCTTTTTCATAATAGAGAAAATCCTCTTTTAGAAAAATTTGATGATATATTGGATATTTGTAGAACTTATGATATTACAATAAGTCTTGGCGATGCTTTAAGACCCGGTAGTATTGCGGATAGTTTTGATAGACCACAAATTCATGAATTATTGGTTCTTGGAGAGCTTGTAGATAGATGTAGAAGAGCAGGTGTTCAAGTGATGGTAGAGGGTCCAGGGCATGTCCCCATAAATGAAATTCAAGCACAAGTATTAGCACAAAAGAAAATTACAAGAAATGCCCCTTTTTATATTCTTGGTATGCTTCCAACAGATATAGCAGCGGGATGGGATCATATAGCAGGAGCGATTGGAGGAGCAGTAGCAGGATGGTTTGGTGCTGATATGTTATGCTATTTAACACCAGCAGAGCATTTAGGTCTTCCAAGTGTAGAGCATGTTAAGGAAGGTCTTATTGCATTTAAAATTGCTGCTCATATTGCTGATTTAGCAAAAGGTATTAGGGGGGCGTATGAATGGGATTTAGCAATGTCAAGAGCAAGATATTCTCTTGATTGGGAAAGTCAAATAAAACTTTCTATTGATCCCCAGAAAGCAAGAATTATTAGAGAAGAAAGAGCAACTAAAACTGTTGCTTGCTCTATGTGTGGTCCTTTTTGTCCTATGAATTTAATAGAAAAGTTCGTTAATGATGCTAAAAAGGCAAGGGAAGAAGTAAAAGAAATGTTAAAGGAGGTTTTAGCATGATATTTTTATTCCTTCAATCTGATACAATAAAAACATATGAATTAAAGGAAACTATAATAACTTCAAGTGCTGTTAAATCATCTCCAATTTCTTATACTCAAATAAATAAGGATGAAATTTCAAAATTATATACATTTTTAGATGTTCCTTATTTGCTCTCAAGAACACCAAATTTATTCTTTTATTCAGATGCTGGAAATGGACTAAATTATAACTATATTAAAATTAGAGGATTTTCTGATAAATATATTTCCGCATTAATAAATGATATTCCTACAAATGATATTGAAAGTGGTGATATTTATTGGATAGATTATCCTGATATGTTAAGTAGTGCTTTATATATTCAAGTTCAAAGAGGAACAGGTTATGCTCCATATGGTATTTCTGCTATTGGTGGCGTTATAAATGTTGTAGGATTTAAATTTTCAGAGATTCCAAAAACTTCTATATTTGGTGGTTATGGCTCATATGGAACATTTAGATTTACATCTGAATACTCTTCAAATAACATATATGCAAGATTTTCTAAAATGAAAACAGATGGATATAGAGAAAAGTCTTGGAGTGATTTATATAGTTATTATATTGCTTTAAGGAAATCTTCAAAAAATTCAATAACTACAATTGTTTTTCATGGCGGAAATGAATATACGCACCTTGCTTATGAAGGAATAGATACAATAACACTAAAACAAAACAGAAAATATAATCCTTTAGATTTTGATGATGAAACTGATTTATTTTTCAGACCCCATTATGAGCTTCATCAAGAAAACTTCATAGGCAATTTATATATAAAAAATATTATTTATGCTATAATAGGGAATGGTAGATTTAGACAAAAGCGAAGTGGAAAATGGTATGAATACTTTTACGAACTTTGGAATGACTCAATGGGAAAAACAAAATTCAATTTAGTTAGGGAAAGGTGGGTAAATGAAGGAGATTATGGTTATATTCCAAGAATTTCTTATATTTCAAATAATTATGAATTTTCAATAGGAGCAAACTTTATATATCATAAATCAGAGCATTATGGATTAATTTTATGGGCTGATTCTCTTCCATCTTGTTGTAGAGAACCTAACAGAAAGTATTATTATTATAACCTTGACAAAGTAGTTGCTAATGCTTATCTTCAATTAATTTTAAAACCTACAAATAAACTAAAAATTCTAACAACTTATCTAAATGCTTATAATCAAAGTAAATTTTATAACTATTATCCAAGAGGAATTGAATATAATGTTTCTTACTTTTTCCCATCACCAAGATTTGGAATAAATTACGATATAAATGAAAATTTAAGTTTATTTTTAAATACATCTTTAAATTCAAGGGAACCAGGAACAAGAGAAATTTACGATGCTCAATATCCTTATTGGAATGATCCAAAGTATGATTTTGAAAACTGCTCAAATAACAAATGCTCAAATCCAAGAAAGAGACCTGAAAATGTTAGAAGTATTGAAATTGGAACAAGATATTTAAGAAATAAATTTAACTTTGATTTTAATGTTTATTATATGAATTTCAGAGATGCACTTGTATTTGGAGGGAAAGTTATAGATGGTATTCCAATTTTAACGAATGCTGGCGTTGTTGAATATAAGGGAATAGAATTTTCTTTAAATATCCCTATTTATAAATTTTTAAATCTATATACAAGTTTTAGCTATTCTGATAATAAATATATTGATTTTAAAGGGAAAGATTGGAATGGAGAATTTGATTATTCAGGAAATGTTGTTGCAGGTTATCCAAATTATTTAATTTATTTAAGTTTAGATTTTAACTATAAGAATTTAACAATGATTTTTGAAGAAAGAGGTGTTGGAAGACAATTTATAGATCCTTCAAACAAATTTACAATTGAGCCTTATTTCATAACAAATGTTATTTTTAATTATGAATTTAAAAACTTTCAGTTAAAAGGAGGTGTTTATAATGTCTTTAATACCTTATACAATCAATTTGGTTATATAAGTGATAAAAATGAGCCTTTATTTATTCCAGCTGCTGAGAGAAACTTCTTCTTAGGTTTAGGATTAAATTTTTAATCTCAAAGAGAGGAATTGTTGTTGATTTGTTAAAAATAGTCTAATAAATTTATATTTAAAATCAATTGCTAATTGGTAGTTTGAATTTTCATCTAATTTAACTCTACAGCCAAATAATGGCTTATATTCATCACAAATAGAATTTAAATTTTTATACTGATATATTGAAATAAACTTATAACCAATTTTAATGGCGTTATCTTTAAAAACCGAAATTTCTAAGCCTTCTTCATTTTCAAATTGAATTTTATAGTAATATCTTGAAATTCTAAATTCTATATTTGAGCCATCCGTTATTTGATAATTTATTGAATGATATTGATAGTAATCTGAAAAGCTTGATGAAATAGTAAAAGGATAATTTTTAAATTTTAAATAAATTGAGAATTTTTCATCAACATTTGAATAAATCCAGGAAGTATCTAAAAGTTTCTTAAAAATTAGCTTAACATAGGAAAATTCATTTTTTAAGTTAATTCCATAAGCATAATTTAAATGTTTTGATAGTAAAAGCTCAAAACTGAAAAAATTTAAATTACTTGAAATAATAAATGATGGATTTTCGTTTCCAAAGATAGATATGAATGAATTTTTAAAATTATAGCAAAATAAATAATTTTTTAAACTATCAGCAAAGAACTCAAAATTTTTAAATTTCAAGAATAATGCTAAATTATTATAGAAATGAAACCCATTATTTATGCTATTTTTAAAATAGCTTCTTGATATTAAACCTAAGCCCTTTGAGATATAAAAATTTCCAAAATAAAAGTTTTGATAATTTAAGAAGAAATATCTTTCTGAAAATTTTACCGAAAAGTTATTGTATTTTAGATTTATCCTAAATTTGTAAATTAAATTTGAATCGTAATTAAAGGCAATTAAGAAATTAAAAGTTTTATTTTCTTTTTTTGATATAAAGATATAATTTCTTAAAATTTCTCTTTCAATTGAGCTTAATTTTAAACTTTCGGCAAATTCATTAAACGAATAATATGGTCTTTGTTTTAAAATTTTTTGTATATCTTCTTCTGTAAAAAATGGAATAGAATTTAATTCTTCATATTTGGCATTATTTATGTCAATTGTTTGAATTTCAAGGCTATCAAAAGAAACATCTGTAATAAGTAAGAGCAATAATGGTTTTAGCATCCTTTATTTCATTATTTTTTATCATTTCATAAACTTTTTCTATATCAATCCAAATAATTTCAATATCTTCTTCCTCTTCTGGATTATTTTTTGTAATTTCAAAATTATCTGTATAGAATAGATGAATGATTTCAGAGCAATATCCAGGTGCAACGAAAAATTTAATTAAAAATTTTAGCTCATTTGCTTTTATTCCTGCTTCTTCTAATAATTCTCTTTTAGCAGTTTCAATTGGCGTTTCACTTTCTTCAAGTGTTCCTGCAGGAATTTCAATCAATTTTTCTCTTGAAGGGTGTCTATATTGCCTTACAAATAAGAATTGGTTATCTTTTTTAACAAGGATAGCAACAGCTCCTGGATGATATATTACATCTCTTAAAATTTTTTTATTGTTTATCGTTAGTTCTTCACTTCTAACTTCAAAGACTTTGCCTTTATAAATTAACTTATTCATAAGCAACTTGTATTGTATTTATGAAACCATATTCAGAAAGTGATCTTATTCCATAACCAATTTTATATTTTTTAAAATTAATCTCAATTCCTGCTAAAAATCCCGTTAATAGATCCTTAGATATGTTAAAGTCGCTATATCTATTTGAATATGAAATATAAAAATTTAAACTTCTTGAAATTGTTTTTTTATAGGCAATATTGTAAATAGTTTTATAGCCCAATTCATAAGAGATGTTAATGCTAAAATTTTTATAATTTCCATTTATGCCAAAAATTATGGGTGTGTTAAGTCCAAGATAATCAAAAAATAAGTTTAAGTTTAAATTTTTAAATGTTTTTGAATAATATGCTCCAAGGCTTAAATTTAAATCATTTTTAATAATGCTTTCATAATGAACATTAAATTTAAAATAGTTTTTATATAATGAGAAGTTTATAAAGTTAGCATAAAATTCGCCGATGAAATTTCCGCTTTCATCAAACTTTTCAATTTTTCCAGAATTTAAATAATTTAAATAAAAAATTAAATTGTTTTTTAGATTATATGAAATTGAGCCAAAATTTATATCTGCTATGTAATTGCTTACAGAAAAAATAAATTTTTCCTTTGGAATAAAAAATTTATCATAGATTTGCTCATAAAGAGAATATCTTATTATTGGTGATTCCATAAATGAAATTAACATTTCAATCATATTCATAAAATCCTTTTTTTGTTTTCCTTCCAAGATAACCTGCTTCAACCATTTTTATTAAAAGTGGAGCAGGTCTATATTTTGGATCTTTAAAGTTTTCATACAAAACATTTAAAATATCTAAAACAACATCAAGACCTATTAAATCTGCTAATTGAAGCGGCCCCATTGGATGATTCATACCAAGTTTCATTATATTATCAATTGATTCTTTATCAGCAATACCTTCTCCAAGAGCAAATATAGCTTCATTTATTAAAGGCATTAAAATTCTGTTTGATATAAATCCTGGAAAATCTTTAACAACAATTGGAACTTTGTCTAAGGTTTTTGAAATTTCAACAATTTTGTTAACTGTTTCATCACTTGTTATAAATCCTTTAACAACTTCAACAAGTTTCATAACAGGAACAGGATTAAAAAAGTGCATTCCAATAACATTTTCAGGTCTATTTGTAGCTTTTGATAATCTTGTAATGGATATACTTGAAGTATTACTTGCTAAAATAACATCTTTCTTAGTTATTTTGTCAAGTTTTGAAAAAATTTCCTTTTTTATTTCTTCTTTTTCTACTACTGCTTCAACAACAAGCTCAACTTCTTTAAAATCTTCTAAATTTTTTGTTGTTTTTATTCTACTTAAAATTTTTTCTTTATCTTCTAATTTAACAATTCCTTTTTTAATTTGCCTATCAAGATTTTCAGAAATTGTTTTTATTGCTTTTTGTAAAATTTCATCGGATATATCGCATAAAAGAACATCATATCCATATTGAGCAAAAACATGAGCTATACCATTTCCCATAGTTCCTGCTCCTACAACACCAACAAGCATAGTTTTGAAATTTTAAAGCACTTTGCTTTGATATATAAAAGTTTGTACTTTATAATTTTCAAACTTACAAAATGGCTCTAAAATCGGACAAATGGATTGAGGAAATGTGTATAAAATATAAAATGATTGAGCCATTTGAAAAGAATCTAATTAGAAAAGGCGTAATTTCTTATGGTTTATCCTCCTATGGTTATGATATTAGGGTTGCTGATGAGTATTTAATTTTTACAAATGTTTATTCAACAATTGTTGATCCTAAAAATTTTGATAACAAATCATTTATATATCATAAAGGCAATTATTGTATAATACCACCAAATTCTTTTGTTTTAGCAAGGAGTGTTGAATATTTTAGAATTCCAAGAAAAGTCCTTGGTATATGTATTGGTAAAAGCACTTATGCTAGGTGTGGAATTATTGTTAATGTAACGCCATTAGAGCCTTGTTATGATAAGGAAACAGAAGTTTTAACTATTGATGGTTGGAAGAAATTTTATGAGCTGAATCAAGATGATTTATTAGCAACTTTAAACAGCAAAGGGGAATTAGAATATCAAAAACCAATTAAATTTCAAAAATTTAGATATAAAGGCAAAATGATAAGGATTAAGGGGAGAAATATAGATCTTTGTATTACTCCTGATCATTTGCTTTTAGTAAGGAAAAGGGGAAGGAAGTATTTTGAATTTGTGAAAGCTAAATATGTATATGGAAAGTATAACTATGAACTAAAGAGAGATGCTAAATGGAAAGGGGAAAAGGTAGAGTATTTTTATCTTCCAAGAGTTTTAGATGAAAAGAAACTGAATAAATTTATAAAATTGTCTTCTATATTAGGAGTGTTAAAGCAAGATAATTTAACAACTGTTGGTATTAAAAATAACCTTAGTAGTGAAGTTTCTCACAGAACATTACTTTATTATCTTGATGAGTTGTATTCTGAGGGCTTTTTAGAAAAAAGTGTTATTTTCGAAAAAAGAAGAATAGGAGCAAATAAAACTTTTGTTTGGAACTTGAAAGGCAATGTTGATAAACTATATGAATTTTACTTAAAACCTATTAAAATCAAAATGAAGGATTGGCTAAGGTTTTTTGGTATTTACTTAGCAGAAGGTAGTGTTTATATAGATGAGAAAAAGAAGAATTATGTGGTTAAAATAGCTTGTTTTGATCCTCAGAAAAGAAAAAAAATTAGAAAATGGTTAAGTAAGTTACCTTTTAAATTTTTTGAAACTAAGGAAGGATTTGTATGCTTAAATAAATCCCTTTGTTTATATTTGAAACAATTCGGACATGCACCAGAAAAATTCATTCCCAAAGAAATAAAAAATCTTGCTCCTTCTTATCTAAAAATTTTGCTTTCTTCTCTACTTTTAGGAGATGGTAATTTACAAACTCTTACCTATACCACCACTTCAAAAAAATTGGCAGATGATCTTCAAGAAATTATTCTAAAATGTGGATGGTCTGCTATTATAAGAAAAATCCCCAAAGCGAGTTATGGAAATTATGATGTCTATAAAATAAGGATTAGTAAGAAACAACTAACTCCTAAAATTTACAAAAATTCATTTTCATTAATTGATTATGACGATTATGTTTATGATGTTACCGTTCCTAATCATACACTATATGTAAGAAGAAATGGTAAAGCATGTTGGTCAAGTAATTGTTGGGAAGGCTATTTAACTATTGAAATTTCAAATACAACGCCACTTCCTGCTAAAATCTATTCAAATGAAGGAATTGCTCAAATTATTTTTATTGAAGCTGATGAAGAGACAAGGATGTCCTATGCTGATAGAAAAGGAAAATATCAATTTCAAAAAGGTGTTACACCACCAAAAGTGGAGGGTGAAGAAAATGGATAAAGATAAAGAAAAAGTTCTTGAAGCAACAATAAGACAACTTGAAAAAGATTATGGAAAAGGTATTGTAATGAGATTAAGTGATAAAGCGAAAGTCCAAGTTCCAACAATTCCAACAGGCTCAATAAGTCTTGATTATGCTCTTGGTATTGGTGGTTATCCAAGAGGAAGAATTATTGAAATCTATGGACAAGAAGCATCTGGTAAAACAACATTAGCTCTTATGGCAATGGCAGAAACTCAAAAGCTTGGAGGTTCAGTCCTATTTATTGATGCTGAGCATGCTTTTGATCCAACTTACGCTAAAATCATAGGTGTTGATATTGAAGATAAAAAATTATTAATTTCACAGCCAGAGTATGGAGAGCAAGCACTTAGCATTATGGAAGATGCAGTAAGGGGAGGAGCAATTGACTTAATTGTTGTAGATTCTGTTGCTGCACTTGTAACAAAAGCTGAACTTGAGGGTGAAATGGAAGACCAAGGAATTGGAGGACAAGCAAGGTTAATGAGTAAGGCTTTAAGGAAATTAACAGGTGTTATAAGTAAAACGGGAACTGTTGCTATCTTTATAAACCAAGTTAGAGAAAAAATTAGTCAAAATGCTTATCAAGGACCACCTGAAACAACACCTGGTGGAAGAGCATTAAAATTCTTTTCATCTATAAGACTTGAAGTAAGGAAAGGTGAAACTATAAAAGGTCCAAATGCAGAAATTATAGGACATATAATAAAAGTCAAAGTGGTTAAAAATAAACTTGCTCCACCTTATAAAACTGCTCAATTTGAATTAATTTATGGGAAGGGAATAAACAGAATTGGTGAAATTTTTGATTTGGCAGTTGAGCTTGGCATTATAAAGAGAGCAGGCTCATGGTATTCTTATAATAATGAGCAATTAGCCCAAGGTAAAGAAAAATCTCTTGATTATTTAAAAGAGAACCCAGAGTTATTAAGTAAAATAGAAGCAGAGGTTAGAGAAAAATTAAAAGAATATAAACCACAAGGGGGAGGAAATGGACCTGAGGAAGCATCAGAGTAACATCGTTTATAGTAAGAGGATAAAAGCTGGAAAGAGAGTTTATTTTTTTGACATAAGGGAAGATTCAAAAGGACAAAATTTCATATGTATTTCCGAATCAAGAAAAACGGATAGGGGTTTTATAAAACAAACAATTGTTATTTATCCCGAAGATATAGAAAAGTTTCATAAAGCCTTTGAGGAGGTGAAAAATAGTCTCAAATAAATTAAAACTTTCAATTGTTATTCCCGTTTATAATGAAAAGGATTATATTGAATTGGTTATTAGAAATGTAAAAGAAGTGGATTTGGGTTATGATTTAGAAAGGGAAATTGTTGTTGTTGATGATGGTTCAACTGATGGGACAAGGGAGATTTTAAAAAAATTAGAAAATAGTGAAGAATTTAAAGGTATTCTTAAAGTAATTTTCCACGAAAAGAATCAAGGAAAAGGAGGAGCATTAAATACAGGATTTAATCACATAAGTGGTGATATTGTTGTTATTCAAGATGCTGATTTAGAATATGACCCAAGAGATTGGAAAGAAATGATAAGATTAATAATAGAAAGAAATGCTGATGTTGTTTATGGCTCAAGATTTTATGGAGCAAGTCATAGAGTTTTGTATTTTTATCATTTTCTTGGAAACAAAGTAATAACTTATTTAATTAACATCCTTTTTAATATGACATTTTCAGATATTGAAGTTTGTTATAAGATGCTAAAAAGAGAAATTCTTGAAAAGATAAAACCATTTAAAAGTAAAGATTTTGGATTTGAAGTTGAAATTACTGCTAAAATATCAAAATTAGCAAATAAGGAAGGAATAAGAGTATATGAAACACAAATAAACTATTATGGAAGAACATATAAAGAAGGTAAAAAAATTACTTGGAAAGATGGCTTTAAAGCGCTTTGGTACATTTTAAAATTTAGATTTACAAATTAAGTTATGAGAAAAGTGATTTTTGAACTTGTGAAAATTCTAATAAGTGTCATTTTAATTTACATAATTTTCAAAAATATGGATATAAGAGCATTCCTAAACCACTTAAAGTCAATAAATTTGTTGCTTTATTTAATTGCAATTGTCTTTGGATTTATTGGATATTTTTTTTCTGCTGTTAGATGGTTTATCTTTATAAAGGCATACAAATTAAATGTTAGTTTCTTTGAAGCAAATAAATATGTCTTTGTGGGTCTGTTTTTAGGTTTAATTCTTCCATCAGGAGCAGGCGTTGATTTGGTTAGATTTTTTTATGCTCAAAGAAATAATTTAGATAGAAGGGCGGAAGTTTTATCATCAATTTTTGTGGATAGATTTGTTGGTGTTATTGCATTAGTTTGTTTGGCATTGCTTGGTGTTTATTTTGGTGTTGAAAAAATTAGGGAAGTTGCTAAGGAGTTAATTTGGATAATGTTATTGCTTATAGGATTTTTTATATTTATGCTAACGCCTTTATTTGAAAAAATCATTTTATCATTATTTGGAAATGTAAAAAGGTTTAGAATTGGTGAAAGAATTCAAAAGCTCTTAAATTCTTTTTCATTATATAAAGAGAATAAAATTGTTGTTATTTCATCATTTTTTATTTCAATAATTATGCAGTTTTTCTTTGGAGCATCTGCTTTTTTCATTTCAAAGGCACTTGGATTTAATTTAAATTTAGTTGAGATAATTTTAATTACATCTGCTATAAATTTCATAACAATGCTTCCTATAAGTTTTAGTGGAATTGGAATAAGGGAAGGAGGATTTATATTCTTTCTATCTGATAAAATTGGTTTGGAAGGGGCTGTTGCTCTTTCGCTATTGTATTATTTTAGTGGAATTTTAGCATTTTCTCCTTTTGGTTTATTAGTATTTATTTCAGAGCCTGTTAAATGGACATTAAAAAAAGAAGAATTATGAAAAAAATAGGAATTATTGGAGCAACAGGCTCCATAGGTAGTCAAGCAATTGAAGTTATTAGAAAATTCAAAAATTTATATAAAATTGAATTTTTAGTAAGTTATTCTAATTATAAAAAGCTTTTTGAAATTGCGAAAGAATTTAATGTTAAAAAAGTTGGAATAATAAGAGAGGATATTGAAATTAAAAATGAAGACTTTATTATCTACAAGGGTAAAGATGAGATATTGAGTTTAATTGAAGACATTGATTTATTGTTTGTATCAACAACAGGTACTTTTTCCATTTTTCCTGTATTAAAGGCAATTGAAAAGAATATAAATATCGCTCTTGCTAATAAGGAAGTTCTTGTTTCATTTGGTAAAATTGTAAATGAAAAATTAAAGACATCAAATTCTATAATAATTCCTGTTGATTCTGAGCATTCAGCAATTTTTCAACTAATAAATCCATATAAAAATGAATTTATTAGAATAATTCTAACTGCATCAGGTGGTCCATTTTTGAATTTTTCAATTGAAGAAATGGAAAATGTATCAGTTGAAATGGCATTAAATCATCCAACTTGGAAAATGGGTAAAAAAATTACAATTGATTCTGCTACACTTTTTAATAAATCTCTTGAAATTATTGAAGCTTATTATTTATTTGGAACAAAGAATATAGATGTTGTAATTCATCCACAAAGTATTATTCATTCATTTGTTCAATTAAAAGATGGCTCATTATTGGCACATCTTGGTTTTCCTGATATGAGAATTCCAATAGCATATGCTTTAAGTTATCCAAATAGACTTGAATTTCCATCAACTATAACTCATCCTTATGATTTTGATAAATTAACATTTCTAAAACCTGACTTTGAGAAATTTCCATCTTTAAAAATTGGTTATTTTTGTCTTGAAAATTTATCATATTATCCAACTATTATGAATGCATCAAATGAAATCGCTGTTTATAGCTTTCTTGAAGGGAAAATTAAATTTAGGGATATTTTTAAGGTTGTTGAAGAAACATTCAATAGAATAGAAAAGGAGAAATTAAAAGATGAAACACTTGAAGATTTGCTATATGTTGATAATTTATCTCGCACTATTGCTAATTCTATCGTGTCAGAAATATCAAAAAAAAGATAAAGTTATTGTTAAAAGTAAAAATTTTTGTGATAGCTCATTTATTGATGGTGTTTATTACAAGAAGAAATTCTTTATTTTAACATTAAGCTGTGGAATTTTTGAATATGATGAGAATTTTAAAAAGATAAAAACTTATGATTTGAAGGGATTTTTCTCAATAAGTAATGAAAGTTTATTTTTAGCTTCAAATAAAATTTACTTTTATAATGATAGCTTTTTTGATGTATTTAAAGAAATTGAAGGTGCTATTGGTTATGTTAATGGATTTTATATTTTTCGCAATAAAGTTGTATTTCAAAATGATACATTTGATATTCCTGATGTTGAAACTTTTAAATTTTATAAAAATAAGCTCATAATTGGTACAAATGGTTATGGAACTTACCTAATTGAAAATAAAAAACTGAAACATTTTTTAATTGGCATATTGCCTTCTAATTTCACAAAATCCATTTCTATTTATAAAGATACTATTATTCTTGGATTTTCAGAACCTTTTTCAAAAAGCAAAATTGGATTTTTCTATAATAATAAAATTCTAAAAGTTTATGAATTTTCAGATGACTATATTATTGACATTTGCTCAAATAATTCAATATATATTGGAACTTCAAATGGACTTTTTAAATATGAGAATTCAGAATTTCACAAAATTTATGATGGATACATATCAAAAATTTTAGTTTGTAGTAATGATAAGTTGATTTTTATTTCAAATGGTAAATTGGTAATTAAGGACTTATAAAATTTTTAGCAAGATTTGCATTGTCCAATAATTATGGAACTATTTATTTTTCTATATTTTCCCCACCCACCCTATAAATAAGCCTTCGGCATAAAAACACCCATTTTTATGCCTTGGGGGGCTTCGCCCCCCTTAAATCCCCCCCAAAAATCTATAATTTTCTAAAATTTTCACAAGTTATTGATTATCAAGTACTTAATTCTATTTATTGGACAAATTAGCAACATTAAATTAACACCTTTAAACTTTCAAGCTTGAAGTTATTATTAGGAAAACCTGTTGCTCAAAAAATATATCAAAGAATTAAGCCAAAACCTATTAAAATAGCTATAATTATTTTAACAAATGATTTATCAGCAATTTCCTATTTAAATAGCAAAATAAAGAAATTTTCTGAATTTCAAATAACCGCAGAAATTATAAGACTTGATGAAAATATAGCTGAAAATCAATTACTAAATAAAATTGATGAAATTAATGAAAGAAAGGATATTAGAGGAATTTTTATTGAAATGCCACTTCCAAAACAAATAAATCTATTAAATATCCTTTCAAAAATCTCTCCAAATAAAGATATTGAAGGATTGAATCCATTAAATTTAGGGAAAATTTTATATGGTGATGAATTTATTGTTCCAAGTACAGCAAAAGCAGTTATTGAATTATTGGATTATTATGAAATTCCAATAGAAGGTAAAAATGTTGTAGTAATTGGAAGAAGCATTATTGTAGGAAAACCTTTATCTTTATTGCTATTAAATAGAAATGCTACAATTACAATATGCCACTCAAAAACGAAAAATTTAAAAGAAATTACTAAAAATGCAGAGATTTTAATATGTGCTATTGGAAAAGCAAATTATATAAATAGAAGTTTCATAAAAGAAAATTCAATTGTTATTGATATTGGGACAAACTATGTAAATGGTAAGCTCTTTGGAGATGTTCATTTTGAAGATGTTAAAGATGTTGTTAGTGCGATAACACCTGTTCCTGGCGGAATTGGACCTATTACAACTGCAATTACAATTGAGAATTGTCTAAAATTATGTTCGTTAGATTAGAATTTTCATTTAAAGATCAATTAGAAATTCCAATTAATTATAACTACTATTTACAATCTGCTATTTATAAGAATTTAGATAAAAATTTTTCAGATTTTTTACATAATATCGGCTTTGAACATGGCAAAAGAAAATTTAAGCTTTTTACATTTTCAAGAATTTTTTCAAAATTTTCTATATATGATAAAAAAATTGTTTTTGAAAGCCCTATTCATTTCTACTTTGCTTCGATTATTGATGAAGTTGTAATATCGCTAATATCAAACATATTAAATAAGGGCTATATTAGAATTTTCAAAAGAAAAATTAAATTTAAGGGTTATAAAATTTTGAAATTTGATTTAAATAAAGAAATTTTTAAGACATTATCACCCATAACAATTTACAGAACAATAGATAAAAAATTTGTTTATTTTAGTCCCAACGATAAGCTATTTAGCAATCTTATTTTTGAAAATTTAAAGAAGAAATATAAGCTTATTTATGGTTTTGATTATGAAGGTGAATTTCATTTTGAATTTTTGAATTATAAAAAGGAAGTTTTAGAATATAAGGGAAATTATATAGTTGCTTATAGTGGAATTTTGAAAATTATCTGCTCAAATGAAATGAAGAATGTTATTTTAAATTGTGGATTGGGTAGTAAAAATAGCCTTGGTTTGGGGATGGTAATTCCAAGCAAAACTTTAAACTTTTAAATTTATGAATAAATTAAAAGATATTTTTCCTTATCTTTATAAACTTGAAAATCCACAAAATTGCTCCGCTATTGTAAGGACAGCGGACGCAGTAGGAATTGAAAAAATTTATATAACTGAGGAAAAACCATTCGTAATAAATGAAAAAATTTCAAAAGGTTCTCATCAGTGGGTAGAAATTGAAATTATCAAAAATCCATTTGAATTTATAGAAAATATGAAGAAAAAAAATTTTAAAATTATTTCTACAAGTTTAGATGAAAAATCAATTGATTACAGACTATATGATTACAATCAAAAAACAATAATTATTTTTGGAAATGAAAGTAATGGTATAGATAAAGAAATTTTAGAAATTTCAGATTATTTAATCAAAATTCCTCAATATGGTAAAGTTCAAAGTTTAAATGTTTCTGTTGCTTTTGGAATTATTTTTTATTGGATAGATTATGTGAAAAGGGGGGTAAAAAAATGAGAGTTGGTTTTGTAGGTCTTGGAAATCTTGGAAGGGCTATTGTTGATAGGATGATAAGTCAAGGTTTAGAATTATATGTATATAATAGAACTATTGAAAAGGCAAAAAATTACAACTATTATGAAAATCCAAATCAGCTTTTTAAGAATTCAGATGTTATTTTCATTATTATAAGGGATTCTAATGCTGTTGAAGAATTGCTATTTAGGAAAATTGATAAGGAAAACTTAAAGAATAAAATTATTATTGATATGACAACAAATAGTTATCAATTTGTAATATATGCTTATAACAAAATAAAAAATTTAAATGGTTATTATTTTGAAGCTCCTTTACTTGGCTCTGTTCCTGCAGCACAAAGTGGAAATTTAGTAATGTTAATTTATGGAGATATTGATAAATTTAAAAAAATAGAGGACATAATTAAAACTTTTACAAGAAAAATTTTTTATTTTGATGAATTAGGAAAGCCAACAAAAATTAAATTATTAAATAATTTTGCACTTGCGGGAATATCTCATTCTATAATTGAAACGATTACAATAGCTCAAAAACTCTCAATTGAAAAAGAAGTAATTTTAGATATTCTTTTAAATGGAGCAGGTAGAAGTTATTTTTTAGAAATTAAGAAAGATAAGATATTAAATGAAAACTTCCAACCTCAGTTTTCTATTGAATTGCTTCATAAAGATTTAAATTATTTCTTTGAACTAATAAATCAATTCCATATTTATTCTCATATATTAGAGCCAATAAATAAGATATTAAAAAGGGCAATAAATTTAGGTTATGGGAATTTAGATATTAGTGCTATTTATTTAGTTTTGAAAGAAAAAATTTTCAACGATGAGAGATTTATAGAAGGGATAAAATTATTTCAAGAAGGGAAATTTTTTGAAGCACATGAAGTTTTAGAAGAGCTTTGGAGAGAAATTCCAAAAGAAAATAAATATCGCAATTTTATTAAAGCATTAATCCAAATTTCAGCAGGTTATTATAAATACATTATTCAAAAAAATAAAGATGGTGCTATTAACATTTTCAATAACGCAAAGAATTATTTATTAGAATATCAAGATGAAAAAACGATTTTTAATGTTAAGGAGCTTGTAAGGAATATAGAATTTTTAATAGAGCTTATAAAGGAAGGTAAAGATATTTCATCATTTAAAGTTATTTAGGAACAATTTAGTAAAAGTTTCGTCAATTTCTTTTCTTAACGCTTCTCCTGCTTCCTCAAAAACATCAAGCAATTCATTATATATATCACCACCACCTACGAAATTCCAAAACTCTTCACCTATTAGTATTTCACCTCTTTCTAAATCATAAAGACCTCTTAATGTCCATCTATCATAAGGCTTTGGATGATATGGATTATAGGGGATTGCTAGACGAGTCATTACATTTGCGTTTTTATCAATGCTCAATCTTAGAGCTGTCCAAATAAGGAGTTTTCTTTTTAATGCTGAAAATTCTTTTTTGTTGGGTTTAGCGCTTGTAATGTCAAAATAATTTTCTTGTCCATTTATGATTACAAAAAGATCTACAATAGAATCCGGATGCTCTTTTGGTTTCCCATCTTTAATGCTTTTTCTTATCATTTTAATCTCTGAAATTTTATTCACTTTTTTAATTTTTCTTGCTCTTAATTTAGTATGTATATCGTCTATAATCTTTTGAGTTTCTTCATCAATTTCACCTAACAGTTTATATTGTCTTTCAACATCGTAACCGGCACCTTTTGCTAAAATAACTGCCACTTGCTCCCATATAGAAATACCAAAGGTTGTGTTTATAGATTGTATAAAGGAAAACATGGCATATCTATCCTTTCCAAGAAGTCTGTGATGAAATGGCATATGTTCAGTTTCAGGCTTATAATTTCTTAATTTTTCTCTCACAGTTTCTATAAGCAAGGTCTTTATTTCCTCTCTTATTTCTTTCTTCATTCCTCTTTTTCAAAATAAAAAATTGATTCAAAGAAGTACTTTCCACTTCTTTCTGTTTTCATAAGAACAGGTCTATTAAAGACATCTATGAGTCTAAAATTACAAATTTTTCCTATTTCGGGGTAAAGACCAAATTTATCATTAACGACAACAAAAATTTTCGCCCCCTTAATTAAATATCTTGAAATATTCTTAAAAACCGTTACAATGTCTTTAACATATTCTTCTCTTGCTAGTTTTCCTTGTCCTTTTTTTGCTGAGCCTATTTCTAAATCATCTAACCTTGGAAAATTAAATAATTCATAAGCGTATATATGTTGTTCATGATAATCTATTAGTCCTAAATATGGTGGGGATGTGAAAATACCATCTGCTTTTATACTTTCAGGTAATTGAATTGTTCTAGCGTCACCTTGAAAGATTTGTATAGAGGCGGATGTTCTAATTTTGTCAAATTCTTTCAAACGTTTTATTGTATCAAAACTATATCTTCTTATAAATTTTAAAGCTTCATTTGTAGGTTCACAATATCTCTTGTGCTTCTTACACCAATATGCTTCTCTTATTGGCTCCTTTGGTCGTGCTAAATCGTAATGCGGAACTAATCTTGCTGATCTAGCTGAGCGAGAGAGAATAACCATAAGAACATCTTGGTTTTTGTATTCTGGTATTATGCTTTTGTAAAATAGAATTTCTTTCAAAGCTCTATCTGAGAACCATTTTCTTAAATACTCACTATCAGTTGTTAAATATATTTTTTCTATATCAAATAACGTTCTTTTTGTTAAAAATTTACTAAAAGATTCAAGTCTTTTAAGAGCGTCCTTTACTTCATATTCAACTTCCTTTAAATCATATTTCTTTGTTTTAACTTTTTGGATTAGGACATTAAAGTAAGATATTTCTATTCCTATTGAGTTAATGCCCAGAACATTTGCTTCAACTAATGTTGTTCCTGAACCAGAAAATGGGTCTATAATTGTGTCCCCCTTTTTAAAAAACTTTTTTAAAAAGACCTCAACAAGTTGAGGCACAAATTTACCAAGGTAAGGATGTAGCCTATGGACATGTTTTGTTCTTTGGTACTCAGGCACGTTTAAAAATGTTAAATCATCTCCTAAAATTTCCAAGTTTCTCACAAAATCTACATTTTTAAAGAGAATGTCAAAATTTATTTTATATACTTTCGCCTTTTCTTTAACTTTTTCAAGCATAAGTATTAAATTTTAAAGCCGAAGTCAAAGTTTTTTATGCCTTGTCCAATAATTCTGGAATTATTTATTTTATTATATTTTCCCCACCCACCCTATAAATAAGCCTACGGCTTAAAAATGCCCATTTTTCGGCAGGGGGCTTCGCCCCCTTAAATGAACCCCAGATAAAATCAATAATTTCCTAAAATTTTCATAGGTTATTGATTATCAATCACTTAAAACTATTTAATAGACAAAGCAGAAAAATTATCCTCTTCTTATAACCCTCCTTTAATTATTGTCTCAATTGTATAATCATTTTCTATACCTTCTCCTTGATAGTATATGCTCTTGTGTATATTTAAATCAAAGAACACATTAAAGACTTTAAAACCAAAAGCAATTCCAAGTGAAATTTCATTAGAATTTAAGGCTTTTTGATATAAGTAATTTACAATTGGACCTATTTGTAATTTTTCAAAAGCATAAGATGAACCTAAAATGAGCCTTGATTTATCTGATTGAATATGGTCATCTTTTAAAGCCTTTGAATAGATAGCTTCTGAAAAATTTATAAATTTATTATACAAAAAGCTATATCCAATTCCGAAGCTTAAATAACTAACAATATCCTGATTATTTCCGTTTAGCTTATAAAAACCAATAGGAGTTTTAAATGATGAAAATAAAGATAAAATTCTTTTGGATTTTGAAAATTTTTCATATATTGGATAGATTTTCATGCCAATATCAAGACCATATAAACTTGAAATTTTATCTTCCATATCCATTTTTTGAGAAAATGAATAAATATAAGCAGTTGATATAAATAAGGAAAATCTTGAAAAATTCCTTGAAATGAATACATTTAGAGCATTCCCATTTAATTTTCCTTCATTACTATTACCATAAGAATAAGTCCAATTTGTAAAAATTTCATAGGTTTTAAATAGTGTGGAGCTTGTTCCTATTGGCACATTTAAAGCACCAGCACAGGCAGGACAATGTAAAATTACATTCAAAATCATAATTTCACCTCCTTTTTATTCTACGATAATTTTACTCATCATATTTTGATGACCTAATCCGCAGTATTCATGACAATAAATTTTATACTCACCAGGATTATCAAATTTGGCTCTATAATACGTAATAGCACCAGGAATGACCATTAAATTTACATTTGTCCCTTCAATGTGAAATCCATGTGTTACATCAGGACTTGTAATGTAAATGTCTAAAATTGAGCCTTTTGGAATTCTCAATTCCATAGGGAAAAAGCTAAATTGCCTTGCTATATAATGGACTTCATATTTATTTTCAGAAACTTTAATAATTGTATCCTTTTCAAAGGGTTTAACATTTACAATACAAGTCGGAAGATCTATATTTTTAACATAAGCACCATATAAAATTAGTGAAAAGAAAATCAAAAGTAAAATTGATGCTATGGTTAAAGCAAGTTTTTCAGTGTTCATGTTCTACCTCCTTTTTTAAAGGTTTTCTAATCTCATCATGTCTTATTTGGCCTCCATAAAACCCTGTTATTGTTGATGATATAATTGTCAAAAGAAGAATAGTGAAGACAAAAAATCTAAATTTTTTAATAATAATTGAAATAATTGAACTTAATAACAAAACAATACTTAAAATGAATGTCCATTTTCCTAGTTCTTCATGAGTTTCAAGATATTGACTATCTAATTGATTTTCTAGTAATTCATAAGCCCTATGACCTGAAAAATAAACAATAATTGTTATAATTGAAAGAAAAATTAAAAACCACAAGCTAACAAATTTAATTTCTTCATTTTTACGATAAATACCATACAAGAATATAAAGAAAATAATAAGAAAACCAACTATTGGAAAATGATTTAACATTAAATGAAGATGAACTGCAGACATACTCTAACCTCCTAAAATAATAAAAAAGATTTTTCTGATTTCCTCATGTCTTATTTGTCCTTCATAATAAGAATTATGGTTTTTTCTTTTTGGATAACCTCAAAATCTCTATTTAAGGTTTTCTCCGCAAAGCCTTCTAATGCTCCTGCTATAGGTTTTAAAGCAATATCAGGTTTGTTGTGAGTTTTAAGCAAAAAGCTATCTATGATATTTATTTTGTATCCTTCTTCTGACTTTTCAACTTCTATTTCTGCCATACCTGTTTCTTTAAAGAATAATTTTACTAAATCTGGAAATTCTTCTTCTTTAACTTGAAGATAATTCGTAAATAATTCACCCATTTTTTCTCCTGCCTTCTTTGCTCCTGCAGATACCAGACTAGAAAATCCACCAGCGAACTTTAAAACTTGTGAAAATAATTCTCCAACTAAATCTTTTGGAAGAATAACACCTTCTTTTCTTAAAAATTCTTTTACTTTTTCTTCCATATCTTAACCTCCTATGCTTTGTAAAACATCTTTTATTTTTTGTTTTAAAACTTTGTATTCCATAAAGATAGTTCCTATCTTTGTAGAAGGAGTGGTAATAAGTCCAATGTAAAAACCTTCTGCATGTCCTACAAGAATAGAAATTTTATCCCCTTGTGTATATAGGAGTTCAAAATTTGAATTTCCGATTTCATTTAATATATTTTGCATTAAACTTGTAGCGGAAGCTAACATACCAGAAATTACGATAGGATCTTCAATTGTAGTTGCTAAATGATAATTTATAGGAAGTCCATATTCATCTACTATTATTACTCCCAACAAACCTGGTATAAAAGGCTCTATCTCTTTTACTATTTTTTCAATATCTAGCATGTCCCCCTCCTAAAACACTATTAATGGGATTGTAGCTCCTCTTAAAACTCTTAAAGTAACAGAGCTATAAAATAGCCTTTCAAGTATATTTAAAGATTTTCTCTTTGTCATAATGATTAAATCTATATCTTCACCTGAAACGTACCTCAAAATCCCCTTACTTACATCATCAGAAACTGCTACATTTAAAGTCCAATCCACTTCTTTTAGCAAAGGCTCATAGTCTTTTAGATTTTCTTTTAACTTTCCTTCTTGAAGCTGAATTTCTTCAATTGGAACATTATAAGGACTTTCAATAACATTTAATAAATGTAATTTGGCATCGGTTTGTTTTGAAAACTCAATAGCAAAACTTAAAGGTTCAAGAGAATAGGGTTTTTCATTTATTGTAATTAGGATATTTTTAAATGATGTTTTTGGATTATTAGTTCCAAATAAAATAGGAATTTCACTTATATTCTTTAAAGATAGGGCATTAGAGCCTATGAAATTTACATCAGAAACATCATAACTTGAGCGACCGATGGAAATTAAAGCACTATTTAGTTGTTTAGCAATTTCAATAACTTCAAAAGGAATAGGATTTGAAGGAATTTTAATATGAATTTTCGCATTTATTTGATGCTCATTCAGAAAATTATATATTTTCTTTTCTTTTTCTTGCTTTTCAACCTCAGGTGTGGAAAGTCCAAGTACATTTGGAGATATAAAATAAACAACATTTAGCTCCCAGTTGAAAATTCTTGATATAGTCCAAGATGTTATTAGAGCGTTTTCACTTTGCTTTGAAAAGTCAAAAGCACATAAAATTGTTTTCATGTTTCACCCCCTTTTTAACATAACGATATAAACCAGAAGCCATATTATAGCATAAAGAATTATCATAGCTATAAAGAACGCAATAGAACCTTTTGGAAAGAATTTCTCATTCATATTTTACCTCCTTGTTGAAATAAAAACATCATAATAAACAAACGTGTAAGCAAGAATAATAAGAATTAAGGCTAAAAATATCCAAACTTTAAATTCATTTAAAATTTTGCTATATCCATTCTCATAAGGCTCTGAGCTTTCAATTTCTAAAACTTCTTCTTTAATTCTTTTTGAAAAAATTGTTGAAAAGAAGACAATAAAATAAACAACCATAGCCAAAAACATTATTATTCCTCCAATTAAAGAAATATAATTCCAAACTTGCCAATTAGGATTATATAATAGACTATCAGGATTTGAATAGGTTAAACCCATATTTGTCCTTCTTGGAATTCCAAGAATGCCTCCAACCATCATTCCAAAACCGAATATCAAAGAGCCTATTAACCAAAGATAAGGAACTAATAAATTTAAAAATTTCAATTGAACTTCTTTTCCTGTGATTTTCGTTATTAAATATAAGCTTATTCCGAGAATTCCAAGAAAAACAAGACCACCAACTGTTAAATGGAAATGTCCTGGCACATAAGAAGTATTATGAACGACAAGATTTACATTATATGAAGCATTTACAATCCCCGTAATACCACCAAATATGAATATAATCAAACCACTAATGAAATAAGCAAATAGCCATTTTTCTTTGTCAAAATATGGCAATTTAAAGAGCCAAGACAATAAACCATTACTTCCATTTTTTCTTCCTGCATATTCCAAGGTAGCAGAAACTGTAAATGCTGTTATAAATGAGGGAATGGCAACCATAAATGTTAAAAATCCTTGAATGAGCTTCCAACTTGTTCCAATTCCGGGGTCAGCATATTGATGATGAACACCAACAGGAATTGAAAATATAATAAATAGAGCAAATGTTAAGCGAGCAAAAGTTTCAGAAAATAATTTTGAATTTATGATTTTTGGCAAAATAACATAAAGTCCAACATAAATTGGAAGTAGCCAAAAATAAACAAGAGCATGTCCAAACATCCAAAATAATGTCCTTGCTAATAAATTGTTTATTTCTTTAACAATGCCAAGAGATTTTGGAAGAAGCATAAATAGAATTTCAATAGCGACGGGAATTGTACATAAAAACCAAATTATAAATGTAGCAAGAATTCCATAAACTGCTAATGGTGTTTCCTTGTTTTCCTTCTTATAATTTAAATAAGTTGGAATCCAATTGAAAAACGCTATCCAAGAACCTATTACGAGCAAAACTGCCCCAATATAAAATGTGGGTGGAGCAATGAGTGGAGGATAAAATGTATATAAAACATCAGTTTTTTGAATCAAAATTGAATAAGCAGTTATAAGTGTTCCTATAACCATTAACCAAAATGAAAGCCAGGCAATTTTTAAATTTATATTTCTTTTTAAGAAATATACAATTATGGCATTTCCAAAAGCAACAGCAAAAAATGTTGTAAGGACAATAGCATTTACAACGCCATGAAGTGTTAAACCTTGATAATATGTAATACCAAGAAAATCAACAGATCTTATAATTCCAGCTCTATAAAGAACTTGCATAAGTCCATGATAAATTCCCAAAATCAGCAAGATAATTGGAATTAAAATCTCCCAAAAAATAAGGTTTCTTAAACTCTTTTCCACTTTCATCTTTTCTCCTCCTTTTTAAAGGTTAATTTAAACAAGATAAAATTTTAAAGCAGTGAAATTTTACTGACTTTTTTGGTAAGAAATTTAGTGGGAGTTATTAAGGCTTTGCTTTTAAAATTTTTAGTGAATTTATAGATTCCGTAGGGGGGTTAAAAGAATTTGCTTTGTCCAATAAATAGCGTTAAATGATTGACTATCAATAACTTATAAAAATTTTAAGAAATTACTGAATTTATCGGGGGTTTTGTTAGGGGGCGAAAGCCCCCTGCCGAAAAATGGGTATTTATAAGGCGAAGCCTTATTTTCAGGGTGGGTGGGAAAAATAAGAAATAATCTATAAAAAGAATTATTATTCATCCTTTAAAATTTTAAAAATGTTGGAATTAAAAGAAAAAAAATTAACAATTAAAGATTATGAAAAGTTACCTGAGGGTAGTCCTTATCAACTTATAAAAGGAGCGTTAATTATGAGTCCAGCACCTAGTTATTATCATCAGGAAGTTGAAAAAAAGGTCTTTTTGATTTTGTATGAAAATATAGAAAAGAGAAAAAATGGAAAGGTTTTTATAGCACCTTTTGATGTCTATTTAGATGATGAGAATGTTTATCAACCTGATATTGTAGTTATTTTAAAAAATTCAAAAGCAAAAGTTAGTGAAAAGGGAATTGAAGGAACACCTGATATTGTTATTGAAATAATTTCACCATCAACAGCTTATTATGACCTAATAGAAAAGAAAGAAGTTTATGAAAAATATGGTGTTAAAGAGTATTGGATAATAGACCCAAAATCAAAAACATTTGAAATTTACTTAAATTCTGAAAGTGGCTTTGAAATTATTTCAAAAGCAAAGATAAAAGGATTAGTAAAATCACAAATTTTAAATTTAGAATTAAATGTTGAGGAAATTTTTGAATAATTAAAAATTTTGCTTTAAAATTTTCAAACTATGAAATATGCTATTTTAGAAATATCTGGAACACAGATGAAAGTGGAAGAAGGAAAGGAAATTACAGTAAATAGAATAAAAGCTAATGAAGGAGATATTATAGAATTAAAAAATGTTCTTTTTATAAAGGATAGAGATAATTTTACCTTTGGAAAGCCTTATGTTGATAATGCAAAAGTTTTAGCAAAAGTTATTAAACACTTTAAAGGTCCTAAAATCCTTGTTTTTAAATATAAAAGAAAAAATAATTATAGAAAAAGGAGAGGTCATAGACAATATCTTACAAAGCTTCTTGTTGAGAAAATTGAGTTTTAATGGATTTTGATAAAATTTTAGAAAGATATAATGAGCTTGAAGAAAAATTATATAAATTAAGTAGTGAAAATAAAATTGACGAATTAAAGGAAGTAGCTAAGGAATATGAGGATTTAAAGGAAATTGTCAAGAAAATTAAAGCCTATAAGGATTTAGAAAAATATCTAAATGAGCTAATTGAATTAAAGGAAGTTGAAAAGGACCCAAAGTTAAAATCTGAAATTTCTCAAGAGATTGAAAACACTAAAATTAAAATTGAAAAATTGGAAATTGAAATAAAAGAGTTATTAAAGCCAAAAGATCCAAATGACGAGCTAAATGCCATAATTGAAATAAGAGCGGGAGCAGGTGGTGATGAAGCAGGAATATTTGCAGGTGATTTATTTAGAATGTATAGTAAATATGCGGAAAAGAAAGGTTGGAAAGTCTCAGTTATTGATGCTCATGAGAATGATTATGGAGGATATAAAGAAATTGTTTTTATTGTTGAAGGAAAAGGAGCATATGGTAGGTTAAAGTATGAAGGTGGAGTTCATCGTGTCCAAAGAGTTCCTATAACAGAAGCAAGTGGTAGAATTCATACATCAACAGTTAGTGTTGTTGTTCTCCCTGAATATAAGGATGTTTCTGATATTGAAATTAAGGAAGAAGAACTAAAAATTGAAACATTTAGAGCGAGTGGCGCTGGTGGTCAGCATGTCAATAAAACTGAAAGTGCTGTTAGAATTACACATATTCCAACAGGAATTGTTGTAAGTGTTCAAGATGAAAGAAGCCAACATCAAAATAAAGCAAAAGCATTAAGAATTTTAAAATCAAAACTTAAAGAAATGAAAGAGAGAGAAAAACTGCAAGAGATAGGAGAAAAAAGAAAAAGTATGATAGGAAGTATGGAAAGAGCAGAAAAAATTAGAACTTATAATTGGCCGCAAAATAGAGTTACAGACCATAGATTAGAAGGAGAAAACAAAAATTATCCATTAGAAAAAATTATAGAAGGAGAACTTGATGAACTAATTGATAGTTTAATTATAAAATTTTCAAGTTGAATAGTACCTTAAAATTTCAAAATTATGAATGATGCTAAAACTACGCCACTTTATCCACTACATTTAGAGCTTAAAGCAAAAATGATTAATTTTTACGATTGGTTAATGCCTCTTTATTATGAAAGTATAATAAATGAGCATGTTTGGACAAGAAATAATGTTTCAATTTTTGATGTTTCACATATGGGAAGAATTTTAATAAAAGGCTCATCTTCAATGGATTTTCTAAATTACATTACAACGATAAATATAAAAGATTTAAAAAATTTTCAGGCAAAGTATGGTTTGATGTTAAATGATAATGCTGGGATAATAGATGATTTAGTAGTTTATAAATTTTCAGATGAGGAATTTATGATGGTTGTAAATTCAGGAACAAAGGAAAAGGATTTAAATCATGTTATTAAACACTCAAAAAAATTCAATGTTGAAGTTATTGATATTTCGGAAAATTTATCTCAAATAGCTATTCAAGGTCCAAAATCACAAGAAGTTCTTGAAAATTTTCTAAAAATTAATTTAGATATTCCCTATTACCATTTTATAAAAAAGGACAATTTTATAATTTCAAGAACAGGATACACACCAGAAGATGGATTTGAAATTTATGTAAATTCGTCTGAAATTTTAGAATTTACGAAATCACTCTTAAATAACCAATTGGTTAAAATGGCAGGACTTGGAGCAAGAGATACGCTTAGACTTGAAGCAGGATATTGTTTATATTCAAATGATATAAATGAAGAAACAGACCCTATTAGTGCCAAGCTAAAATGGGCTATTCATTTTGATAAAGAATTCGTAGGTAAAGAAAAGTTATTAGAAATTATGAAAAATGGAAATGAATTTACAAGAATAGGCTTTATTTCAGTTGAAAATACAATTCCAAGAAAAGGGAATGAAATTTATATTAATTCTAATAAGGTTGGTTATGTTACAAGTGGAACATTTTCGCCTTCATTAAATAAAGGCATTGGAATGGGTTACATTAAGAAGGAATTTTCAGAAGTTGGAAATGAAATTTTAATTAATTCAAAGAAATATAAAATTGTTAAATTGCCTTTTGTAAGAGGGAGCTTAAAACGTCAATAACATAATTAATTTCCTCATTTTTTAAATTTGGATAAAAAGGCAAACTTAAAACATGATTTGAAAACCAATAAGCATTTTTAAACTGATGCTCATTATATCCAAACTTTTCTTTATAAAATTTCAATAAAGGAATAGGTTTTGGATAATGAACAGAAACTTCAATACCATTTTCAATTAACTTTTCCATTATTTTATCTCTATTTTCAACTAAAATCACAAATAAATGATAAGCACTTTTTCCATAAATTTTTGGCATATTTACATTTAGATTTTTAAAGGCATTATAATAAGTCTCGTAAATTTCTTTTCTTCTTTGCCATAATTTATCAATTCTCTTTAATTGAGTTATTAACATACTTGCTTGAAAATTTGTTAAATTATATTTCCATCCTAACAATTCCATATCATATAAAATTTTATGCTTTCTCCTATCAAGCCCATGAAGTCTTAATAATTTTAACTTTTCTAAAAACTTCTCATTATTAAAAACAATAGCTCCACCCTCACCACAAGTTATATTTTTTGTCGCATAAAAACTAAAACATGCAAAATCCCCAAATCCTGGTTTATATCCATCTCTTTCTCCTTCTATACAATGAGCACAATCTTCAATTATATAAATTCCATATTTTTCTTTTAGAAATAGTAAATCTTTTGGAGAAACCATTTGACCATAAAGATGGACAGGCATAACTGCTTTAATTTTTCTATCTTTTTTAATTAAATCTTCAACCATATTCAAGTCCATTAAACCTGTTTCTCTGTCAATATCAACAAATATAACTTCTCTATTAGCCATTAAAACAGCATTAGCAGATGCCATAAATGACAAAGCAGGGACAATAACTTTTTCGTCGTAGTTTAATTCTAATGCTAAAATTGATAAGTGTAAAGCAGATGTACAGCTATTAACAGTTAGACAATACTTAACATTTAAATAGCTTGAAAAAAGCTCTTCAAATTCTTCATTTTTATTTCCACTTGTTAAATAAGGCGATTTTAATGTCCTTATAACTTCTTCTATATCTTCATCATTTAGCGAATGTCTAAAAAATGGAATTTTCATTTAAAATTTACATTTAAAATTCTTCCATCGCAATTACCCTCAATCGTTAATGGAATTTTAAAGGGTTTTCTTCTTGTAGGTATTAGTTTAGCAGAATTTAAATTTAGAATTTTTGAGCCTTCTCCTTCAATTTTCGTTGTAATTTTATAGATTTCATAACCTTTTGAAAATGTTATATAAACTTCACAAGCATTTTTTACACTATATTCCAGTTCAATTTGACTTTTACCTTCAAGCTCATAATCATTTATCTGATATAAAAAAGCAAGTAAAAACAACATATCTTAACCTCCTATTTTATAAATTTTATCGTTTAACTTGACAATATAAACACCTCTCTTGTTCAAATTAAAAATTTCATTATTGCCAGCTTTAACATTAATTTTAGAATGATAAACGATACTTCCATCAATTTTATATATTTTTAAATCTAATTCTTCGTTCTTATTCCAAACTAAAATAACCTTTCCATTCTTTATAAATAGTTTTTTATCAGAAGTGTTTTCGCTTGAACTAACTACCAAATCACTTATTTTAGCATATGTTGAATAAACATGAAAATATCCAGTTCTATTATCAGCCCAAGCAACATAAACATTTTGACTATCCGCATAAGCTTCAATATAATGACCAGGCCAACAATTATAATTTACATTATCTACACTGCCACAATCATTTTCTTCAACAAATTCAAATGTAGTATCACTTACTCTTATAGGTGAGCTCCAACTGCTTCCAAAATTTACAGAATATGAATGATATAAAGCCCATTTTTTATATGAAATTTTATAGAAATAAAATAAATGAGCATTCCCATAGGGGTCAAAAACAATAGCAGGCATATAATATATAGAATTATTACCATTTGGAGCAACCATAAAAGTATCCCAAGACAAAAGATTATATCTCAATATATAAACTCTCCAATCACTTCTTGAGCCTGTTTTTGTGTGCATATAGGCATTTAGTACCCTTTGAGCATAACCATCAGCATGGATGCCTTGTGGATATGGATTTGGTGCTACTGAATAATCCATAACAGCTACCTTTTGTGCATTTGTCCAATTTATACAATCGTTGGATTTAGAGACATATATACCTATACCAGAGGGGTCATCGCCCCAAAAGAAACCCCAAAATGTTTTCTTATCCGTAGCAATTATAGGAACTCCTCCATTATTGCTATTTGGAATATTCACAACTGTCCAACTATTTCCATTATTAAATGAGCATGCAACTTTTATAACACTGCTACTTCCTGAAAATGAAGCAAATATAACTGCTATTGTGTCCTTTTTAATAGCCATCCATGGATGATCTAATGAGCCTGTTGAAAGAATGGTAGTGCTTGACCATGAATTTCCAAAATCCGTAGTTTTTCTATAAGCAATAGAAGTATAATTAAGCCAAACAATATGAATAGTGCTTCCATTTTCTTTAACAACAGGGTCACAACAATCATTATTTCCAAATATAGAATTATTATCTACATTCCAAGTTTTCGTAGTATCAAGACTTTTGTCATACCAATTACCTCCAACATTTCCATTATCTACCCAACTTGAAATAGCTTTAAATTGTTTTGTAGTAAGAGATATTTCAGCTTGCTCGTTAGCTCCCGTTTTATCATCTATCTTTACATTTGGCTTAAAAGGAAAATCGGAAATAATAAAGAGCAGGAACATGATTTGAAATTTTAAAGCATCCTTTAAAATTTTCAATATGGCTCTTGTGAAAGAAAGGAAAAGGGAAATTATTGAGAAGTTTAAAATATCTGAAAATGATACAGGCTCCGTTGAGGTTCAAATTGCTCTTCTTACTGAAAGAATAAACTACTTAACTGAGCATTTGAAAGCTCATAAAAAAGACATTCATTCAAGATATGGGCTTCAAAAACTTGTAAGTAAAAGGAAAAAACTCCTTAAATATCTTAAAAGAGAAAAGCCTCAAAAATACTATGAAATTATTGATAGACTTGGAATAAGAGGTGTATGATAGAAATAGGCAATAGAGCCTTAAAACTTGAATTTGGTAAAATTGGTAATTTAGCAAGCTCAACAGTTATATCAAGCTATGGTGAAACTGTTGTTTTAGTAAGTGCCATTTGGAAAAAATCAGAAGAAAAGAAGGATTTCCTTCCACTTCTTGTAGAATATAGGGAAGGTGCTTATGCTGCTGGTAAAATTCCCGCAGGATTTATAAAAAGGGAAGGAAAGGCAACTGACAGAGAAATCATAATTGGAAGAGCAATTGACAGATCTATAAGACCTCACTTTCCAAAAGGTATGATAGATGATGTTGAAATTGTGGCATTACTATTATCTTATGATAATGAAAATCCACCTTATATTCCTGCTATTATTGGAGCAAGTTTCGCTTTATGCTCATCTGAAATTCCATTTAATGGACCTGTTGGAGCTGTAAGAATTGGAATGATTGATAATGAATTTATTGTTAATCCTACAATATCTCAAAAAAGTGAATTTGATTTATTATTAGTTGGAACAAAAGGTGGTTATATTCATATGATTGAATTTGGTGGAAGAGAAATAGAAGAAAGCATATTATTATCTGCTATTGAATTTGGCATTCCTTATATTGAGAAAACAATTAAATATCAAGAAGAACTATTAGAAAAATTTTCAAAACCAAAAGCTGAGCCTACAATTATAAAAGCAAGTGATGAGATATATAATGAAGTTTTAAATTTCAAAGAAGAACTTAAAAATGCTATTTATGTTCCTTCAAAAGGTGAGAGAAATTTAGCCCTTGAAAACTTATACAAAGAAATAACTCAAAAATTATTGGAAAAGTTTCCAAATAGTGAAGTTGAAATAAATGAAGCATTAAATAGATTATCTTCAAGAATTATGAGGGAGGAAGTTTTAAAAAGTAATATAAGAGTAGATGGAAGAAAGTTAAATGAGATTAGACCAATATCCTGTGAAGTTGGGATTTTACCAAGAACTCATGGCTCTGCTTTATTTACAAGGGGTGAAACACAAGCACTTGTTATAGCAACGCTTGGAACCAAAAGGGATGCCCAAATTTTATCAGAACTTGAAGAAGAAGAATTTAAGAGATTTATGGTTCATTATAACTTTCATCCATTCTCCACAAATGAAGTAAGAGCATTAAGAGGACCAAGTAGGAGAGAAATAGGACATGGAGCATTAGCTGAAAAAGCTTTAAGTTATGTCATTCCTGAAGAAGATGTATTCCCATATACAATAAGACTTGTTTCTGAAATTACTCAATCTAATGGCTCAACATCTATGGCAACAGTATGTGGAGGAACACTTGCTTTAATGGATGCTGGTGTTCCTATAAGTTCTATGGTTGCTGGCATTTCTATTGGCTTAATTCTGGAAAGTTATGAAAATTATGTTTTACTTACAGATATTATAGGAATGGAAGACCATTTTGGAGATATGGATTTTAAAATAGCTGGCACAAGGAAAGGAATAACTGCTATACAATTAGATATTAAAATAAGAGGATTAGATTTGGGAATTATAAAATCCGCTTTTGAAAGAGCAAAAGAAGCAAGAAATTATATTCTTAATATTATGTCAAAAACGATAAGTGAGCCAAGAAAAGAAGTATCAAAATTTGCTCCAAAAATTATTATTACTAATATACCAGTTGAAAAAATTGGAGATGTTATTGGTCCTGGTGGCAAGGTTATAAGAAAAATAATAAATTCAACGAATACGAAAATTGAAATTGATTTTGATACTGGAAAAACATTAATTTCTGGACCTGATTATGAAAATGTTAAAAAGGCAAAAGAAATGATAGATGAAATTTTAGGAGAAATTGAAATTGGAAAAGTTTATTTAGGAAAAATAACGAGAATTGAAAATTATGGATTATTTGTTGAAATTTTACCTGGAAAAATTGGTCTTGTTCATATTTCAGAAGTTGAGGATAAACCAATTAAAGATTTAAAAAGTTTATTTAAAGTTGGTGATGAAATAATGGTTAAAGTTATTGATATTGATGAAATTGGAAGACCAAAACTTTCAAGAAAGCAAGCCTTAACTGACAATTCAATAGATGGATAAAATTTTACCAAGAGAGAAATTAAAAAAGTTTGGTGTAAAAAATTTAAAAGATGAAGAACTTTTGGCTATCATCATTGGAACAGGTAATAAAAAAGAAAATGTTTTTAAGCTTTCAAAAAAAATTATCAATTTGTTTGGTTTAAGAAGTTTAAAAGATATTAGTATTGATACATTATTACAAGTTGAAGGTCTTGGATTAGCAAAAGCTTCAAGGATTATTTGTGCTATTGAGCTTGGAAGAAGAATGTTTTCAAATTTCAATAATGAAGTTATTAGAAGTTTAGATGATATTTATAAAATTTTAATTCCTTATGCATATGAAAATAATGAAGTTTTAATAGCAATTTTGCTTGATGGACACAAAAGACTTATAAGAACTGAAATGTTAGCAAAAGGAAGAAAAAACATTGTAAATGTTCATTTTAGAGATGTTGTTGAAGTTTGTATCTTAAATAATGCTTCATTTTTAATTTTAGCTCACAATCATCCTTCTAATAATTTAAAACCAAGTAATGAAGATTTAGAATTCACAAGAAAATTAAAACAACTATTAAAACACTTAGAAATTGAACTTTTAGAACATATTATATTTTCAAGAAATGGTTATATTAGTTTGATAAATAATTTATGAGCTTGGCTTATGAAAGATTCTGCTTTAAAATTTTAAACTTGCGGAGGTGGCGGAATTGGCAGACGCGGTGGTTTGAGGGGCCACTACCTGTCAAGGGTGTGAGGGTTCAAGTCCCTCCCTCCGCATTATGAAAACACTATTAATGATAAAACCTGATGCAACAAGCAAAAAAATTATAGGAAAAATCATTTCAATGATTGAAGAAGCAGGCTTTGAAATAACGGGCATTAGAATGAAAAAATTTTCAAGAGAGGAAGCGGAAAAATTTTATGAAGTTCATAAAGAAAAACCATTTTTTAATGAGCTTATTGATTTTATAACAAGTGGTTATGTTGTAGGTATTAGAATTGAAGGAGAAAATGTTGTTGAAAAAATAAGAAGTTTTATAGGTTCTACTGACCCTAAAAAAGCAGAAAAAGGAACAATTAGAAACTTATTTGGAGAAAGTATTACAAAAAATGTTGTTCATGCTTCTGATTCAATTGAAAATGCTCAAAGAGAATTGAAATTTTTCTTTGAAGATTAAAATGATTGGTTTAATTGGTCTTGGTAGAATGGGCAAAGGAATTGTTAAAAACTTATTAAATCATAATTTAAAATTAAATTTATTTAATAGAACGAAAGAAAAATTAAAAGAATTTGAAGGAAAAGCAAATGTTTTTTATGATATTGAAAATTTTGTGAAAGAAACGAAAATTTTTTTATTTATGCTTTCGGATTATGAAGCGGTAAAAAGTGTCTTAAAATTTATACCAAAAAATAAAGTTATTATAGACTTTTCAACTCTATATCCAAAAGCTGTTATTGAAATTAAAGAAAATTATAAAAATTATGTTTCAAGTCCTGTTTTTGCAGGTCCAAAAGATATAGAAGAAGGAAAAGCAAGGATTATTTTTGGTGAAAATAAAAATTTTTTTGAAGAAAATAAATTAGATTTTATAAAATATCTTGGTAATGTTTATTTTGTTAATGATAGTGTAAAGGCTAGTGCTATAAAACTTGCATCAAACTTTATTCATGGTGTTTTTTATGTCTTATCCTTGGAGTTTAATACATTTATAAAAGAATTTGATATTGAAAATGAAATTTTTGAAATTCAAGGAGATAGACCAATAATTGATATGGCAAGAAGATATGGTAAATATTATAATAATGATGTTGAAATATCATTTACTACTGAGCTTATGGCAAAAGATATTGAGTATGCTAGGATTTCTGCACATGAAAAAAACATTCCTTTTTTCATTACATCATCTGCAAGAGAAATTTATGAACTTGCCAAAAGATATGGTCTTTCAAATAAAGATTGGAGAGAAATTTGGAGAATATTCAAAAAAGCTTAATTATAAGAATTTTATCGGGAATAATTGGAGGAGTTATATTTTTTTCTATTGTTTTAATTGGTGGATTAGTTTTTAAAATTTCAATAATTCTTCTTGCAATTTTAGGACTAATTGAATACTTTAATCTTATGAAAAAAATTGGATTTATGCCTTTTAGATTTTTAACAATTCTTGCTTCAATTATTTTAATTTCATTTTCTTCAAATACTAAATTCTTTGAGATTACATTTATTACATTTGTAAGTTTATTTATTATTTTTGTCCTCTCAATACCATTTTATTATAATTCAGGTAGAAGAATTGAAGATGGTGCTATTTCAATTTATGGTTTTTTATATCTTTCCATACCTTCTGCTTTGTTTGTAAATTTAAGGGATATCTCAATTTATCATGTAATATATGTAATTGCTATTACTTGGACAAATGATATTTTTGCGTTTTTTATTGGAAAGTTTTTTGGAAAGCATAAACTTGCTGTTAATATAAGTCCTAATAAAACAATTGAAGGTTTATTGGGTGGAATAATTTTTTCAGTAATGTTAAGTATTCTTTTTTCTATTTTATTTAAATTTAGCATGTTAAAATATATAGTTTTTTCAATAATACTTTCAATAAGTGGAACAATTGGAGACTTAGTTGAGTCGGTTATAAAAAGGGAAGCTAATGTTAAAGATTCTGGTTATTTTCTACCAGGTCATGGTGGATTTTTGGATAGAGTTGATAGTTTAATTCTTAACATTCCAATTTACTTTATTTTAATTCATTTATGGTAAGCATAATTTTCGTGAATTTTTGGACATCAAAACATATAAAAAAATTGTTGGAAAAACTAAAAAATGAGGACTTTGAAATTATTATTTGGAATAATTCAAAAGATGATGAAATTTTTTGTGATGATGTTAAAGTTATAAATAGTCCTTATAATATAGGTTTTGGTCCTGCTGTTAATAGAGCAGTAAAGTTGGCAAATTTTAATTATATCTTACTTATAAATCCTGATTGTGATTTTGAAGTTAATGTAATATATGAATTATATAAATTTTTAAGTAGTAATGAAAATGCTTTTGCAGTTAGTCCAAAAATCATTTCTAATAATAATAAAATTTGGCCATCAGCAAGAAGAGTAAAAAATCCATTTTTATTATTTTTTGGAAGACGTTCTATTTTAAGATTTTTCAATTTAAGTAAAAAATTTTTATATTTGGATAAAGGTGATAAAATTATTGAGGTTGAAGCGTTAGTTGGAACTTTTTTAATGTTTAAAAAGAATATTTTTTTAAAGCTTGGTGGATTTGATGAAAAATTTTTCTTTTATGGAGAAGATTTAGATATATCCCTAAGGGCTTTAAAAAATGGTTATAAACTTTTTTTATTAAATTACTTGGTAGTTAAGCATAATGTTGGTATTACAAGAAGAATTAAAAATAGTTTTGCTGAATTTAAAAGAGCAAAATCACTTTTCTTATTTATGATAAAAAACTATCTTATTTTTAAACTACTTTTTCCTTTGCTTTTGATTGGTTTTTTGTTTTATAGCTTAATTTTAATGGTAAGAGATTTATTTGATTATAAAATTAAAGATATTGATTTTGCAAATCATTTTCAATAAAATTAACTTTAAAATTTCTGACTTTTTAAGTAAGAAATTAGTTATGCTTTTCATAATAATAAATTTAAGCGAGCCTTTGAAAGTTCTTAACATTGTTGATTATATTTATTCAGATTATGAGAATGCTATAAATGATAGCTTTGAGTATAAAGAAATGCTTGAATTCTCAAAAAATCTTATAGAATTGTCAGATAGCTCTATTTTAAGCTATTCAAAAAATGTTTATAATCTAATAAAAAATAAAGAAAATCCAGAAAAAGTAAAATATGAGCTTTCAAGAATTAGAGAAATTATATTAAATAAAGCAAATTTAGATATTTATCCGAAAAATCCTATTTCTTTAAAATCAGGAAGGGAAATATATCTTTACAATTGTGCGGTTTGTCATGGAGATAAAGGAGATGGAAATGGTCCTGCAAGTAAAACACTAAATCCAAAACCTGCCAATTTTTTAGAAAGATATGATTTAAGTCCCTTAAGAATATGGACAATTTTAAATGTTGGTCTTGTAAATATGCCTTCATTTAACAATTTATCTGATGATGAAAAGTGGAATGTCGCCTTTTATGTTTTATCAATAAAATATCAAAATGCCCAAAAGAAAAAAGTAAATAATAAATTTGATTTAAAATCAATTTCAAAGTTTTCTGATGAAAATTTAAAGGAAATGGGTTATAAAGATGATGAAATTGCCTATATTAGGACTAATATAGAAAACTTAATAGAAAAAAAGGATCACTTTTATGAAATTTTTAGCTCTCTTGATTTAATAAGGAATTTATATCAAAAAGGAGAATATGAGAAGGCTTATCGTTTATCTGTTGATTTATATTTTAATGATTTTGAGCCAATAGAAAAGAATTTATTTGCCAAAGATTTTAGTTTTGCTTCAAAGTTAGAGCAGAAATTTACTCAACTTAGAGGAATTGTTAAACAAAAAAATAAAGAGAAAGAACTTGAAAATTTAATTTTAAGTATAAAAAATGATTTAGAAAAAGCAAGAGTTATTCTTGAAGGAAAAGCATTTTCTGGTAATTGGGCATTTTTTAACTCATTTACCATTATATTTAGGGAGGGACTTGAAGTTGCAATTTTATTTGGAATTATTTTAAGCATTGTAAAGTTAAGTGAAAATAATTTAGCAATAATAATTTCTTATCTTGGACTAATAAGTGCTATATTACTTGGAATCATTACTTGGATATTATCACAATTCATCATTAGTATATCTACACTTCAAAGAGAAATGCTTGAAGGTATTGTTAGTATTTTAGCAGCAATTGTTTTATTTCAAGTTTCTTATTGGCTTATTAGTAAATCTGAAAGTAAAATGTGGATAGGATATATTAAGGAAAAATTAAAGTCATCTTTAAACAAAAGTAATTTATTTTTAATTTTTTCTTTAAGTTTCCTTGCTGGTTATAGGGAAGCTTTTGAAACTGTTTTGTTTTATCAAGCAATGATTATAAACACACCAAAAACTGATTTAAATTATATTATTTTTGGATTTTTAATTGGACTAATTACAATTATTATTATTGGTTATTTGATTTTGAAATTCCAATTAAAACTACCCTTAAACTTAATTTTCCCAATTACAGGCTCAATTTTATATATTCTTTCATTTATATTTACAGGTCAAGCAATTAGAAGTTTTCAAGAAGCAAATTTAATTTCTACAACTCCTCTTAATTTTTTACCAACTATGGACTTTTTAGGTATTTACCCAACAATAGAAACAGCATTAGCTCAAAGCATATTTATTATTCTTGTTATTTTAGCAATAATTATTATTAAAAAAGAAAAGAAAAAAAGAGAAAAATTGTTAAGTGAAATTGAAATCGCAGAGAGGGAAATTTTGAATATTATAAAAAGCATTACTGATGCGAAAGATAGAATATGTAAATATCAAAACTTAATAGTTAATGTTGTTGAAGTTTCTGATAAGTTAAAAAATGCACTTCTTCATATTCAAAATCTTGAAACTGCTCTCAAAGAAATTCAAAATGATATAACATTAAAAAGAAAGAATGGACAGATTAATTAGAAGGTGAAGGTAAGCCGAAGCCTTTTCAGGGTGGATAGAAAAAATCACAATTCGTTTTGTCCAATAAATAATGTTAAAAATTTCAGGAAATTACTTAATTTATCGGAGTTCATTTAAGGGGGCGAAAGTTTTAAGCAGAAGGCTTATTTTTAGGGTGGGTGAGGAAATAAAGTAATAATCATAATTTGCTTTGTCCAATAAATGGTATTAAGTAATTGATTATCAAGAACTTATAAAAATTTCAGGAAATTATTGTTTTTTGGGGGAATTTAAGGGGGGCGAAGCCCCCCATGCCGAAAAATGGGGTATTTTTAAGCCGAAGGCTTATTTTTAGGGTGGGTGGGAAAATATAGAAAAATAAATAATTTTAGAGTTATTAGACAATGCAAATCATAATTGCTTTTTATCCTTTAAAATTTTCAATATGATAATGTTAATTTTAATAAATCAGGGTGCAAAAACTGATACTGCTAAAATGTGGTTTTCAGTAGGTAGAGATTACTTTCAAAAAAATCAATTTGATAAAGCTATTGAAAATTATAAAAGAGCATTGAGTTATGATGAAAAATTTTTACCCGCTTATCTTGAAATGGCACTATCGTATATAGCTCTAAAAAAACCTGATTCTGCACTTTCAGTTTATGAAAAGGTGGTAAATCTATTTCCTAATAGACCTGAAGGTTATCAAGGGCTTGGTTATATTTATGGATATATAAAGGAGGATTATAACAAATCTATTGAAAATTATAAGAAAGCACTTGAAATTGATCCTCAAAATGAAACAATAATTAAGCTTTTGTTAGGTGTATATGAGAAAGCAAAAAACTATATATCTGCTGAAACATTATATACCGAGCTAATTAAAAAATATCCTGATGATATAAAACTTAAAAAGGCATATATTCAAATTTTAATAAAATTAGAAAAATTAAAAGAAGCGTCAGAAATGATTGAAGAAATATATAAAACTGATTCAACTGATAAGGAAATTTGGCAGATTGGATATAATGCCAATTCAAAATTAAAAAATGACAAAACATATAGAGCAAGATATTTAAAGTACCTTGAAAAACTATATAATGCTAATCCTGATGATGTTGATTATTTAAATAGTATTGTTGATGAGGCAATTAATGATAAAGACTACAATAAAGCAATAAATTATCTTGAAAATTATTTAAAGAAAAACGAAAATTCCTCAGTATATTTAAAGTTAGGAACAATTTATGTTGAATATATTAAAAATTACGCAAGAGCAGAAGAGTTATTTAACAAGGCTATAACCTTAGGTCAGAAAGAAGGTTTAACATCTGTTGTCTCATTTGCTTATGCAAGTCTTGGTGATATCTACTTTGATAGGGCACAAAGTCTGTATAATAATGAAAAATATAACGATGCTATTAAACTTTATGATATTGCTATAAACTATTACAATAGAGCATTAAATGGTGCTTCTGGTAATTTAAAAAATTATATATCAAATCAGCTTGATAGAGCTAAAAAACTAAGACAAACCGCTTGGAGAAAGGCAAATAATATAGAATGATTTGAGTCGGGTTTTGCTTTTAAATCAAACTTATGAGCCTTTAAATATCGTTAGTGTAAGAAGGGCTATAAAACTTATTTTTTCACTAAAAGCGGAAATTGTTTATTCTAATGATAAACTCATTAAATCTGAAAATATAGCAATACCTGAACCAAGTGTTATAAGATTAAAGTACTATGTAAAAGTTAAATTTAGAGAACCTCCTCTTTCAAAGAAAAACATCATTTTAAGGGATAAGAGGACTTGTCAATATTGTGGAACTCAAAAGGGACCTTTTACAGTTGATCATATAATTCCAAAATCAAGAGGTGGTAAGGAAACTTGGGAAAATCTTGTTTGTGCTTGTGTAAAATGTAATTTAAAAAAAGGGGATTTAACACCAGAAGAGGCAGGAATGAAACTATTATCAAAGCCAAGAAAACCAACTTATTTTGAATTACACATTTTAAGAGATCAAGTTATAGATGAAAGATGGAAGGAATTTTTGTACTTAAAATAATAGGTGATACAAATTTTGAAAAAATAACTAACAATCCTCAAACTGAAATAAAAAATTTAATTAGTGAATTTTCAAATAAAGGATATCCATTTGCTAATGCTCAAATTCTTGAAGCTTTAAAAATCTCAGATACAATTTTTTTAACTTACCAATTCAAAAAACAATTCATTTACATTATTAAAGACATTAAACTTTCAAATTACTATTCAAAAACGATAATTTATAAAGAGTTTTTAAAAAAGTTTAAGAGGACAATCATAAACCTTTCAAAAATTGAAAAACAGGTTAAAATTTTAGATGAATTTTACAATTTAAAAAGTTCAATTAAAATTTATGAAAATTATTTACTTTTTGAAAATGAAAAATTTCCACTAAATGCCTTTGGAGGATTAACAATTTCCGATAGTTTTTTAAATGGAAATATAAGTTTAAGTTTTGATTTTTTTAATTTCTCCTATAAAAAAAATTATCTTAACTTGTCTTTTGAATTTCCACTGCCTATTGAATTTCTAAATAAGCTTGCTTTAAGATATTATAAAAATTTAGGTGATAATAATTTTGAAAGTTATATTAACATAAATAGATTTTTTTCTGGTTTTAGGGTATTAAATAGTAAAGCAGGCATTATTGGAGGTTATGAAAGCAAAAAATTAAATTTGAGAGTTGAGGGTATGGATTTCTTTTATAAATTTTTCTTAAAAATGAATATAAAATTTTTAAGTTTGGAATTATTGTTTAATCAAATAGATAGTGTTGCTATTGGAGGTTCTCAAAACATTTTAGGTTATATGGAAAATTCAATTATTTGTAGAAATTATTTTCTTTTAACATTTGAGCCAAAATTTTTAATTTTTTATCCAATAGCTCAAATTTATTGGATTGATAAAAGCAAAACACTATATAGCTATGGTCTCGGAATAGGAAATGAAACTATTAAAATAATTTTTGCTATTAATGGTAGGGAAAGAAATCCCTACCTCCACTTAATAATTAAAAGTTAATTTCTCTATAAATCCAAAATCTTGCTAAAAAGCTACCTGCATCAGCCTTAGCATAATTTACAATTTGAGTTCCATTAGTAATAATGTCACCTGTCAAAAGACCTACTTTTTGTAATCCTGCTAATGAAGTGGGTCTAACCCATCCGTATTTTAATCTATTTCCAGGTATGAAATAACCAATAATTACACCTAAATCAGCAACTTCTGCATATCTAAATCTTAAAGATAAATCAAATTCATAACCTAGATCAAGAGCATACGGTTGATCAGGCTTAATAGGATATTTAATTGTATCTACACTAATGTACTCTTTTTCAGGACCCCAATATTCCCAATAACCAAAGAAATCAAATCTTGCTTTAAGTGAATGGAATATAGTATATGGAACAGCTTCAAGATAAACATTTATTATCCTTAAATCCGACATCACACTACCAAATATATCTCTATAAAGTCCAGGCTTCATACCCCATGTGAAAATCTCCCCAAGACCACTCCATTTACTCCAATTACTATTTAAAGATAACTCTCCTCTCATTGAAGTAGGGAACCAGCCTTCATAAACATCACTCGTTTTTCCGTCATCACCTTGAAAACTCGTATAACTAATACCCATTCCGAATGTTTCACTAGCTATATATTTAGCATCAATTGTAAATGCTAAAGAATTAAATCTAAATCCAGGACAATCCTGATTAGAATTTACATCGCAATTTCTTATAATAGTATAAAGCTTATCAGGAAAATCGTTATATACAGGCTTTACAGCATCCCATCTGCCAAACATATATCCAATTTCACCTCTTAAAGCAAACTTTCTAAATGGTCCAACATCAATATATAATCCTGTCCAAAATGGATTAAATCCAGGCGAGATTGCTCTATCTTCTGCTAATGTTAGGAAGTATATGTTAAAAGCATATGGTTGATCATTCCTCTTTAATTTCCTTAAAACAAGCCCATAGTTTTCAAGGTCATATTTCGTATATATCCATATATAGCTCTTTGTATTTTGAGTATTTATGGCAACAGGGAAATAAAACCAGTCTTCTTGATTTCCACCACCCTCTGAGATTTTCGTATATACAAAATCAATATAGACTTCCTGCTCCTGATTTGGTCTTAAAAATAAGGCAAATGTATTATATCCTTGCCCATAAAAATCAGAGAACAACAATCCAAGACCATAATTTCTTACCATTCTTCCACCAGCTATAACAGCTCTTGTTCCAAAGGGCCAATTCAGTGTATCAGTCATTACGAATGCTTCACTTATAAATGGAAAATTCTTTTTAGAGAAACCAGACCATAATCCCCACCAGGTCAGACCAAGACCGATAGTAAATATATCGTTCACTCTAATTCGTGAGTTCAATCTTGCATAACCAGCCTGAAACATTTCATTTTCAGATGAAACAGCAGACGCAGTAAGATCAGGAATGTGAGAAGTGACATATACATTAGTAGCTAGAACTTCTCCGTAGAACCTTGCATCAATAACATCACCTTCTCTAAATAGCTCAACTTGTGCCCATCCAAGCGAAACGAGAATTAAAATAAGTGAAATTTTGCGCATCATCATAAAGAGTGAAAATTATAAAGCATACATTATTAATGCAACAATAATACCCCATATAGCCCCAATTAAGACTTCAATTGGTGTATGGCCTAAAAGTTCTTTTAATTTTTCATCAGTTTTTCTTCCTGCATACAAATCTTCAATAATTTTATTTAAAATTTCTGCTTGCTTACCTGCTGCCCTTCTTATGCCTGCTGCATCGTACATAACTATAAAACTAAAAAACAAACAAATAGCAAATAAATTTGACTTGAAACCCTCTTCAAAACCAACTGCCATAGATAATGACATTACTGATGCACTATGAGAGCTTGGCATTCCTCCTGTTGAAAAAAGAATTCTAAAATCAAGCTTCTTATGATTGATATAATTTATTATAAGTTTTAAAATTTGAGCAGATAAACTACCTATAATAGCAGTTAAAAGCACCTTATTCATTTCTATTTAAAAGATAAAGTACAAAATCTTTTAGCAGATAACCATTCTTCTTAAAGTTTTCATCAATGAGTTTAATTGTAGTGCTTTTTATTTCCATTAGTAATTCTTTTATTGACTTATAATCTAAAAATTTCAAAATTGTAATATCTTCATTCTTTTCCTTATCTAAAATATCATCAACAATTTGAAAAATCAAACCTATATTTTTACCAATAACTTTTAAAACTTCTAATTTTTCACCACCTGCGAGGACATATCCTGAAACTATACTTGCCTCTATTAACTTTCCTGTTTTATAATAATGTAAATTCATTAGCTCATCTAAATTCTTTATATCTTTTTGAATATCAATAACTTGTCCTCCTATCATTCCTTTACTTAAAAGAGCATCTATAATAATATCAATAATTTTCTTATCTAATTTATTTAAAATTTTAAAAGCATAAGCAAAAAGAGCATCGCCAGTTAATATGGCTATCGCTTCTGAAAATTTTTTATGAACTGTTAATTTACCTCTCCTATAATCATCATTATCAAGAGCTGGTAAGTCATCATGAACTAAGGAAAAATTATGAATAAGTTCAAGAGCTAATGCTAAATCATATAACTCACTTATTACTTCATCTTTATTTAATTTATAACCTATGAAAGCTAAAAAGGGTCTTACTCTCTTGCCTCCACTTAAACTATATCTCATCGCTTGATGTAAAATTGATGGCTCTTCATATTCCTTTGGAAGATTAATATCTATATATTCTTCAAGCTTTAAATTGAATTCTTTCCATAATTTTTCAATACTATATGACATAAGAATGAAAATTTTAAAGCATTATTAGTTTGATTTATTCAGTAATTCTGAAACTATTTATTTTTCTATATTTCTCCCACCCACACCGATATTAAGCATAGGTTGCTGATAGTCAATTTATTGAACAATGCTTTAAACTTTAAAACATATGGATATAAAAATAGGTCTTGAAATTCATCTTCAATTAAAAACCAAAAGTAAAATGTTTTGTGCTTGTAAAAATGATTATAATTATGAGGATGAAGCAAATTTAAATATATGTCCCATATGTCTTGGCTATCCTGGAATTTTACCTTCTGTAAATAAGAGAGCATTAGAATATGCTATAATGCTATCAAAAGCTTTAAATTGTAAATTATCTGAAAAATTTCAATTTTATAGAAAAAATTATTTTTATCCCGATCTTCCAAAAGGTTATCAAATAACTCAATATAAAGTAGGCTCAATTGGTTATGATGGATACTTAAATTTGGAGCTTAAAGGTGGAAAATGTGTTGGAATTATAAGAATTAGTCTTGAAGAAGACACAGCAAGAAGTATTCAAATAGAAGATAATCAAATTTTATTAGATTTTAATAGAGCCGGCATTCCACTAATTGAAATTGTAACAAAACCAGATATGAAAGACCCAAAAGAAGTTGTTAAATTTCTTGAAAATTTAAGACTTTTAGTTCAATATCTAAATATATCTGATGCTAATATGGAAAGGGGTCAAATGCGAGTTGATATAAATGTTTCTGTTAATAATAATGAAAGAGTTGAAATAAAAAATGTTAATTCTATAAGAGAAGTTGAAAATGCTCTTTATTATGAAATAAATTATCAAATAGAGCAAATAAAAAAAGGTGTTTCTATTAAAAGAGCAACAAAAATGTGGGATGATTATTCAAAGACTACAATGGAAATTAGAAGAAAAGAAAGTGAAGAGGATTATAGATATTTCCCAGAACCAGATTTACCTTTCCTTAGATTAAAAGATTTTGAATTTAAATTTAGCACACCTTTTGAAAAATTCAATTACTATTTAAGTATGGGGATTAGCGAAGATTATGCAGAAGTAATTGTCAGAGACATAAATTTAAATAATTACTTTGAGCTATTTCTTTCAAATGGAGGAGATCCAATTATTGGAAGCAATTTAATTGTAAATATTATAAAATCTTTTGAGAATTTTCCAAATGCTAATGAACTTTCAAAATTAACAATTTTAATAAAAGAAAATAAAATTCCAAATCATATAGCAAGACAGAAATTGTTAGAAATGAAAGATAAGCTTAATGTTGATGAAATTATTAAAAATTTTGAAGTTTTAGATGAGAATGAAATTAAAAACATAGTAATAGCTTTAATTGAAAAGTATCCTCAGAAGTTTTTGGAATACAAATCAGGAAAATTGGGACTTTTGGGCTTCTTTATTGGAGAGGCAAAGAAAATAAATTCCAAAGTTGATCCGAAAGTCTTTAAAGAAGTTTTTGAAAAAATTAGTCAAACTTTATAATTTTCGTTATGAACATAAATGACTTTAAGGTTTTTAGAGAAAAGATGAATGAAATTATATTGAAGGAAGGAACATTATATACAAAACGATTTTTTGCTCTTGATAATGATGTTTATAAAGATGGTAAAATTCCTAAGAAATATAAAGAAATGATGGGTCTTGTTGCCTCAATTGTTCTTAGATGTGATGATTGTATAAATTATCATATTATTAAGTGTTTGGAAAATGGAATAACAAAAGAAGAATTTTTTGAAATTATTGATATTGCTTTAATTGTAGGTGGCTCAATTACAATTCCACATGTAAGAAGAGCGGTTAAGACATTTTTTGAGCTATTGAGCGAATACTCTCAGCAACAACAAAATTCGTAATCTCACATAACTCTTCAAAGGGAAATTCAACTTCATTTGTTGTTAAGGTAAAAATAATATCTCCATCATAGGAGGTAAATGATGGTTCAATTGACCTTGATATTCCAATAATTGAACGTTTTGAAAGCTTATAACAGCCAAGTTTATCAATTTTAGCATTTGTAAGAATACAAACAATCGTAGTATTTATATTCTCTCTAATCCTTAAAAATCTAAATTTTAGGTTTTCTGCCAAAAATTTATTATCCTTTTTAGCACCTCTTAAAATTTTTCCATTCTTATCAATAATATCTCCAACACTATTTATAACACTTAATGCACAAACAATTAAATTTTTATATTCATAACAATAAAAACCTAATCCACCATCATCTTTATATTCAAATCCCGCCCACTTCCCGACAGTAGCACCAAGACCAGCACCAATTTTTCCAATTTTTACATCAAAATTGGCATCTAAACAAGCTTTATATCCATCATCAATCTCAGGAATAATATCTAAAACCCCAAGGTCATATATAACAGCAGATGGAACAATAGGAACAATTGAAAATGGTGTTTTATATCCTATATTATTTTCTTTTAAAAATTTAACAACACCGTCTGCTCTTATAAGTCCAAATGCTGAGCAACCTGTCAATAGCAAAGCATTAACAACATTTACAGTTTTGTCAGGTTTGAGTAATTCTAATTCTCTACTAGAAGGAGCATAACCAGGACAATAATAACTTCCAATAGTTCCATTAGGACATAATATAACAGTGCAGTTTTTATAATGTCCAACTTTGAAATTTAGTTTATTTAGCATTTTCTATAAGTTTTAACATTTCTTCATATAGTTTTTTTGTTAATTCAACTTGTCCTTTTCTATCATTTGTAAAGCTTCTAGGATCAATTGGCTTTCCTATATGAACTTCAAGTCTTTTAATTCTTAAAATCCATAAGAAAATTTTAAGAAGTGCTCTTCCACCATTATTTTTTATATATATTGGAACAACTTTTGCATTTGTATTTAAGGATAAAAATGCAACACCAAGTTTAAATGGTAATAATTTTTGTTTTGTTTTATTTCTTGTGCCTTCTGGGAAAATTGTTATGACTTTATTTTCTTTTAATTTTTCAATAGCATAAATTAACGCAGTCTTTGATTCAACACTTCTTTTTAAAGGAATTGCATTATAAAATGATATTAACATAGCAAATGGCTTGAATTTAAATAATTCTTCTTTTGCTAAAAAATATGTTTCCCTTGTACTTGCGAAACCAACTACAGGTGGGTCAATATAACTTCTATGATTTGGAGCTAAAATTAAAGGACCATTTTCAGGAATGTTTTCTCTTCCATAAACTTTAATTCCAAGAATAAATTTGGCAATTGGATAGGCTAATATATAAGTTATTTTCCATTTTAAAGAGCCTTTTGGAAGTATCATATTAAACTTACAATTTTTTTAGCAACTTCAAACTTATCTAAATTTTTAAATTCAAAAACTTTTTTGAAATTCTTATCCATTATAAAACCAGTCATTTTATCAGAGGAAATACTATTTAAAGTATTCGCAACGATAAAATCCAAGTTTTTTTCAATAATTTTATTTTTAGCATTTTCTTCAATTTCTTTCTCTTCTTCAAGAGCAAATCCAATATAGATTTTGTTTTCCTTTAAATTTGAAATTTCTTTTAAAACATCAACATTTGGTTTTAAATTTAAATAAAAATTTCCATTTTTTCTATGAACCTTACCCTCTATTTTATCACTTACAAAATCAGAAATCGCAGCAGGTATTATAATAACATCATAATTTTTAATTCTTTCTTTTAAAGCATTTAAAAGCTCCTCAGTTCTATAAACTCTAATAAAGTCCTTTTCAGGTACATTTTCAATAGATCCGCAAACAATAATGTCATGATAAATTCCTCTGCTTTCAAGTGCCTTATGGATAAAATAACCCATTTTTCCACTTGAACGATTTGTAATTACTCTAACATCGTCTATTGGTTCTTCTGTCCTTCCATATACAAGTAAAACTTTTTTTGAATTTTTAAATATATAATCTATTATTTCATTTACTTCAAGCATTCTCCCTTCCCCAAAATCACCACCAGATAGCTCTCCATAAACAGGTCCAACAATTTCAATCCCACTTTTTATTAACTTTTCTACATTTTCTCTTAAAAATTTATTTTTCCACATCTCGTCATGCATAGCGGGTGCTAATATAATTCTTTTATTAAATGAAATAGCAACTGAAAGTAATAAATTATCTGCTATACCATTAGCAAATTTTGATATAAAGTTTGCACTTGCAGGCGCTACTAAAAGTAAATCACCCCACCTTGATATTTCAATATGAAGATTTGAATTGAAAAAATCCTTTTGTGTATAAACCTCTGCATCTGATAATGCCTTAAAAATTAAAGGTCTTATGAATTTTAATGCAGAATTTGTTAAAATAACTTTCTGCTTTAATCCTCTTTTAAAAATTTCTCTTGAAATTAAAACACTTTTATAACAAGCAACACTTCCAGTAACACCGAGAATAATTTTCACTTTTTATATTCTATTTTTTTATTGAGATAAGCATCCATTGCTATGAATATCGGTTTTGAAGGTAATTTAAAATTTTGCTCTTTTGATTTTTCAAATAAGTATCTTGCATATCTAGCAGCAACGATAATCGCTTCGTACTTATCATCTATCTTTTTCCACTCAAATTTTTTCGCAAGAAGCTTAAAGTTCTTGTCCATAAGTTTTAAAATTTTAAAGCTTTAAAATTTCATGGCTTGAAGTTAATTGAAATAAAGGGAAATATAAATTTTGACTTTAATGAAAATGATTATCTAGCTATTTTAGGAGAGAAAAGAAATGAAATACTATTTAAAATTCTGGGTTTTGTTAAAAGAGAAAATGAAATTGTTAAAATTTATAATTATAATTTTGGTTATGTTTTTGATGAATTACCAATTTTGGAAAACTTAAAAGTTAAAGAATTTATTGAATTAGTTTTAAGTAATTATGATAAAAATAACTTTCAAGAAATAAAGACCATTTTCAATATAGCAAGCTTTGAAAATAAATACTTAAATGAGATTTCAAGAGAAGAAAGGAAAAAGTTAGCGATTTTTTTTGCTCTTATAAGAAATCCTTATTATTTAATAATGAATGAACCAACTTTACATTTTGATTTATCATTTAAAGAATTTTTTTGGCAATTTATAAGAAGTAAATTTAGTAGTGTTTTATTCTCTACAAGTGATTGGGATGAGGCTGAAAAATATAGTAATAAAGTGGTACTTTTGTTAAAAAATAATTCATCAATTTTTGACAAGACTGAAAATTTAATAAAGAAATTAAAATATAAATTGAAGGTTTTAATTGAAATTAAAAATGAAATTCCATTAGTGAATTTTGGAAATTTTAAAATTATTAAAAATGGTTTCGTTCATGTTTATATTGATAGTGAAAACTTTGAGTTTGATGGAATTGTTAAGAGAACAGGTTTAGAAGATGTTTATATAGCTTTAAATGAAAATTATCATGAGCTACTTCTTAATTAGTTTAAAAATTAATTTCATTTTAGGTTTGAGAAATAAACAGACGCAATTTTTTTTATTTTTTCTCCCAATATTTTTGTTTATTTTATTCTCATTTATTTTTTCAAATCCAAAATTTTCCTATTTTTCAATATCAACACTTACAATCCTTGGTCAGGGATTATATTCTATTGGACCAATTATTAAAAGACATCAATTAAATGATTTTGACAAAGTTTTAAAACTTCTACCAAAAAGTCCAATTATATATTATTCTTCACTTTTTCTTTCAAGAATTTTAATTGGATTATTATCCTTAGCAGTTTTATCAATAATTGCTTACTTTATTTTTTTGTATTTTAAAGAAAAATTTTATATCACTTATTTTTTGAAAGCATCTTTAAATTTTATATTTGGAATAATTATATTTGGCAATTTTTCAATTTTTGTTATGAAAATTTTTAATTCTGAAAATATAAAATTATTGCCATTACATTTAATCTATTATCTTTCGCTATTCTTAGGAGGCATTTTCTTTCCAGTTGATATTTTGCCAAGCTATTTGAAAATTCTTTCGTATGTTTTCCCTACTACTTATATGATGTTATTTTTCTATTCAAGTCCTTACTATTTATCAGGGTTAATAGTTTGGTTAGTTATAAGCTTTAAAATTTTCAAAATTGAAAATATCAGTTTCAGGAATAAGAGGAATATATCCAAATGAATTAAATCCTTATACTGCCTTAATTTGGACAAATGCATTTTGTAATTATTTAGATGGAAAAAATATCATTATTTCAAGGGACACAAGAAAATCAGGAAATATATTATATCCAATAGTTGTAAATACTGCTCTTTCAACTTGTAAAAATGTTTATAGTTTATCAATTTGTCCAACACCAACAAGTTTATTTATAATAAAGCAATTAAATTTAGATGGTGGAATTATTATTACAGCAAGTCATAATCCAACTGAATATAATGCCTTAAAACTTGCTATAAGGAATAGATTTTTATTTGAGGAGGAGCTTGAAAATTTAAAAAATTATTTAAACAATTTAAATTTTTCTTCATGCATAGGTGATTTAATATATGCTGAAAATAGTTATAAAATTCATATTTCTTCTATTGTTGATTTTGTAGGTTTAAAAATTGTCAACAGCTCATTAAAGGTAGCTATTGATTGTGTAAACGGAGCAGGTTATAAAGCCTTTCCGGAATTAATTGAAAAATTTGGTATAAAAAACATTATTAAAATAAATTGTGATAATAGTGGGATTTTTACAAGAAATCCAGAACCGAGAATTGAGCATTTAAAGCATTTAGAAGAATTGAAAGATGAATGTGATTTAATTTTTGCTACTGATCCTGATGGAGATAGACTTTTATTTGGCATAAAAAATTATGGATTATTTTCAGAAGAATGGACAATTTTAGTTGGAATATATGAAATTCTTCAAAGAGAAAAAGGAGATATTGTAGTAAATTATTCTACTACGATGTTGGTTGATTTTATTGCTAAGGAATTTGGAGTGAAAGTTATTCGCTCAAAGGTGGGTGAAGCAAATGTAATAAAGAAAATTGAAGAAACAAAAAGTATTGTTGGTGGTGAAGGAAATGGTGGAATTATTTATCCGAAATTCAACAAAACAAGAGATGGATTATTATCCTTAGGTTTAATTTTAAATAGCTATGTTGAAGGAAGGATTTTTAAAATCATAAATAATTTTCCAAGGACATATTTTATAAAAGAAAAAATTGAAAATAACAATTTTGATGAAATTAAAGAAAAATTTCTAAAAGAATTTTCAAATTTTAAAAAAAATTTTGAAGATGGATTGTACTTAAAAGAAAATGAGGGATGGATACATATTAGACCTTCAAATACTGAGCCAATAATAAGAGTATATGCGGAAAGCATTAATAAGAAATTTATAGATTATGTTTTGGATTTTATTAGAAGGTCTTTTAATAAATGAAGTTATGAATTATCCAAGTGATGAAAGTTGTGGGGAGTATATTGAAATTTATAACAATTCCAACGATACAATTTATTTAAATGGATTTAAAATCACTGATGGTGAGGATATTGACTATATTGTAGTAGTTCAAAATCCTCCAAATTATATTCAATCAAGAATGTTCATTTTACCAAAAGAATTCACACTAGTAATTGATAGTGATTATTTTATAAATTGCTCTATAAACTATAATTTATTTTCAAATGTCTTAACAGTTGATGATAATGCTATTGGAAATGGTCTTTCAAAAAATGATAGTATATATATTTTAAATCAATTTAATGATACAATTGCGAAATTTGAAAAACCAATTCCAAATGTTCCTATTGCTCATTCAATTGAAAGAATAAACTACGAAATTGATGAGTGGGGAATAAGTTTAAATGTAAATGGCACACCAAATTATCAAAATTCAATTTTTTCAAATAGTTTTTTAAAATTAGATAGTGCATATTTAATTTCAAATTATTTAAAAATCAGAATAAAAAATTTTTCAAGTCAATTATTCTCTGATACAATTAAAGTCATTTCAAAAGATACATTTTACTATGTTGCTTTAATAAATCCAAATGATAATTATGAAATAACGATTTCAAATCCAAAATCACCTAAAATTGAAATTATCTCAAAAAATTTTCAAGATTACTTTTATGTGCCAATTTTCTATCCTATTTTAATAATAAATGAAATTGAATATGATAATAATCCTGAATGGATTGAAATATATAATAATAGTGATATTGAAATTGATTTATCAAAGTTTTCAATTTTAGATATGGCAAAAAATGAATTTAAATTGATTGGGAAGATAGAGGCAAAAGGTTTTAAGGTTTTTAGAGCTGATAGTTTTAAAGATTTTATATCATTAAATGATAACTATGAAAGTTTGATTTTAGTTTCAAAGTTTAATTTCTTGTTTGATAGTGTTTATTATACTTCTTCCTATGGAGGTAAGGGAACGTTTACCTTAGAAAAAATAAATCCAAGTTTAAAAGGTTATTTGAAAGATAGTTGGAAAAGCTCCTTAATTGAATTTGGAACACCTAATAAAATAAATAGTGTCTATATTGATAGCTCATCTTTGAATTTAGAAATTTTTATTTCAAATAAAAAGGTAAGAAGGGGAGAGATTTTAACAATTTCAGCATATCTAAAAGAAATTGATAATGTAGATGTTTATCTTTTTGATGATATTGGAAGACTGATTGAGAAAGTTTATAGTGTTAAAAATACTAATAGAATTATTTTCAATTTAAATACACAAAATTTAAATGATGGAATTTACATTTTACTCTTTAAAGGCTCAAAAGTAAATAAAAAAACCTATTTTAGAGTTTATGAATGATAACTTTATCAAATACAATTAGCGAGAAAATAAACAAAACATAAAAATTTGAAAAAATAAACATTAATTTTTCATTAATAATGCTTTTCCAATAAATGAAGTTAAGAGTAATCCAAATTAAATTTAGAAATAAAACGAAAATCAAAAAACCATAACTTAAATTAGCAATATAATAAATTGCTATCGTTATTGGAATTATTGAAAATGAATAAACAAAGCTTAAAATTTTATTATACTCATAACTATATTTAACTGAAATAGTAGGAATTTTGGCGTTTTTATAATCATCTTTTAAAAATAAGGATAAATATATAAAATGAGCAGGTTGCCATAAAAACATTAATGAAAAAAGACTAAAAGCAATAATATCAATTTCATTTTTCATTGCTATGTATCCAATTGAAGTTGGAAGTGCTCCTGGAATTGAACCAATTATTATGGAAAATGGTGTTTTCCTTTTCAAAAATGTATATACAAAAGAATAAGATATTATTGCTATTAAATCTAAAATAAAGGCTTTAAAACTAAAATATAAAATTCCTAAAAGCCCTAAAATACATAATAAAAATCCATAAATTAATGCAATTTTTGGATTTATTTTATTACTAGCTAATGCTCTATTTTTAGTTCTATTCATAATTCTATCAATATCTCTATCAAAATAGTTGTTTAAAACTGCTGAACCTCCTGCTGAGACCATAACAAAAAAGCTAATTATTAGTGACTTAATAATATCAACATTGGCAATAATTGAACCTCCAAAAGCAGTAATTCCAACCCATAAAGTAATACCAGGTTTAGTAATCTCAATAAGGTGTTTTATCAATATATAAAATTTTAAACCTAAAAGTATTTGCCTTAGTTCCCTGCCAAAAAATGGGCATTTATAAGGCAAAGCCTTATTACTAAACAACGCACAGAAAATAACTTCACATTCTTTAAAATTTTCAAATTTGACATTATTATTAATTGCTATTGATATTATTAAACCATATGATAATATTTATAAAATTGACCTTTCGGGTGATAATCAAATTGCTTTTACAAATAACGATCTTAAACCATTAAGAGTTCAAATTCTTGAAAATAATGAACCTTTAAAGGATTTTGAAATTAACATTTTTCTTATAACACCGAATAATGTTGAAAAATATAAAGTTAAAACGGATAGTCTTGGTTATGCTATATTCATTCCACCAAAACCAAAATTTGAAGGTTTATATAGGGTTATATTTTATAAGGATGAAAGCTTTTCATATTTTACTTTTAATGCAATAGATAGATTTTTCATTTTATTTTCCATACTTGAAATGGTTGTTGGATTTGTTATTTTTCTATATGGAATGGAAAAATTAAATAGAGGGATAAATGCCTTTGCAGGTGCTACAATTAAGGGTTTCTTGAAAAAATTTTCTGAAAATAGAATTTTTTCATTTTTAATAGGCATTATTTCAACAATTGCTATACAATCATCAACTGCTATTAATGTTATGCTTGTGTCATTTGTAGATTCTGGATTATTATCTTTAAAGAGTGCATTAAGTATTGCTCTTGGAGCAGGAATAGGCTCAACATTCACTACACAATTAATATCATTTGGAATATTTGAAATCTCACCACTTATTATAACAATTGGTTATATATTAAAAAGAATGGAAGGCAGAATTAGAGCTTATGGTAATGCCATATTTGGTATAGGTTTGTTATTTTTCTCAATAAAAATAATGTCAAATAGTGCTTATTCACTAAATGTTTTTCCACAATTCAAGAACTTTTTTGAAAATGTAAATAATAATGCTTTGTTTGGTATTTTAATATCAATAATTTTTACTTCATTAGTTCATTCAAGTGCTGCTGTTGTAGGACTTGCTATATCACTTGGATTTCAAAATATTATTGATTTAAGAGGAGGAATTTATATAATTCTTGGAGCTAATGTAGGAACAAGTATAACAGCAATTTTAGCGTCTTTGAAGACAGGGGCTAGTGGTAAGCAAATAGCATTTGCTAATTTTATATACAAATTTTTAACATTTTTAATTATTTTAATTTTCATAAATGATTTTATAGAGATTGTTAAAACCACTGATAATTCACTTACAAGACAGATAGCTAATGCTCATACTTTATTTAATATAATTGGAGCAATTATTTTTTTACCATTTGTAAATTTTGCCCAAGTAATTTTTAAGAATTTATTTAAAGAAAAAATGGAAACAAGAGTTTTACCAGATCCTTCAATTTTTGAGAATAGCTCAATTGCTATTGTTGTTGCTCACAGAAAAGTTATAGAAATGTCAAACATTATTGAAAATATGCTTGATAAAATTCCCGAAATTTTAATTACAAGAAACACTTCTTTAATGAATAAGGTTGAATTAATGGATGAGGAAATTGATAAAATTAGAAATGAAATTATATTATACTTAATAAAACTTCAAAAAATTGAGATGACAGAAGAAGAAAGTAAGAAAGTCAAAATCATTTCAAGTATTATTGATGAATTTGAAGCAATAGGGGATGTTATTTCAAAAAATATCACAAGAAATGTTTATAAACTTTATAATGAAGGAATTAATTTTTCAAAGGAAGGACTTGAAGATTTGCTTGAATTTCATAAGGAAGTAATGATTAGTTTTCAAATTATGAATATAGCTCTTTTGGATTTTGATAAATTAAAAGCAAGAGAAGGTTTTGAAAGAAGATTTTATGTAAATAATTTACTTGATAGATTCCATCAAAAGCATTTTGAAAGATTAAAAGCATTAATTCAAGAAACATTTTTAACAAGCTCTATACATGTTGAATTATTAAATAATTTAGAGAGAATAAATTACCATATTAGTGAAATATGTAAAGAAATTTTGAATGAATAAATCATTTCTTTATTTCGTCAATAATGTCTTTTAATGTCATTTTTGATAAAATATCTTCAATTTGCTCATTCATCTTTTTCCAAAACCCCTTCATTAAACACATTGAGATAAAACTACAATTGTTATCGCTTTCAATACATTTAACAATTCCGAATTTTCCTTCAAGTAATTCAATAATTTCAATAATTTTTATATCTTCAGGTCTTTTCCTTAAATAATAACCACCATTTGGACCTCTCTTTCCTTCTACAATTCCTGCATTTTTAAATTCAGCCATTATTCTTTCAAGGAATGATTCAGGTATTAACTCAATATAAGATAATTCTTTTGTAGTTAAAGAGCCATTTAAATGTAATCTTAAAAGCGCTCTTATTCCATATTCAACTTTATTAGTTAATTTTAACATATATTTAAAATTTTAAAGCACTTTCATTTTATTAATTTAAACCTTAGTACTTCATAAATAAGTTTAAAACTTTCAATAAAAGCTTTAATAATAATTTTGAAATTCGTTTTAGATTTTCCTTCTTTCCTTGGAAGATATTTAGATGGGATTTCAATAGGCTTGTATCCAATTCTTTCAAGTTTGGCACATATTTCCGTCTGAATTAATGAGCTTCTTAATTTTAGATTTAATTTTTTAATCATATTTGTTGGAAAAACTTTAACCCAATTTACATCTTTCGTTTTTATTCTTAAAATAATTCTGTTTATTATAACATTATTGTAAAATGTTAAAAATTTCCTAAAAATACCATAATTTCTTAAATTTTCTCTATAAAATGATATAAAAGTTTTCTCAGGAATTACCTTAATTAAGTAAAGTTCATTAGTATCAAACTGCCCATCAGCAGGCACTATAAAAACATATTCATATTTAGCATTAAAATATCCACTTCTTAAAACTTCTCCAATTCCCAAATTCTTATGATGAAATATTGCTCTTATTTTATCATTTAAAAGCTCTTTTATGATATTTCTTGAATTGTCATTTGAGCCATCATCAACAATTATAATCTCAAATTCTTCTGAAATTTCACTTAAAACTCTATATAATTTCTCTACAACATCTCTTATAGTCTTCTCTTCATTATATGACATTACAACAGCACTTAATTTCAAAATTGAACTTTAAAATTTTAAAGTTATGCAAGAGAAACATAAATTTTTTCAAATAATAGCAGAGGATGTAAAACTTGGAAAAGATGTGAAAATTTACGGTTTTGTAAATCTTTATGGATGTGAAATAGGTGATGGAACAAAAATTGGAACATTTGTTGAAATACAAAAAGGTGTTAAAATAGGCAAAAATTGTAAAATTTCAAGTCATACATTTATTTGTGAAGGTGTAACAATTGAAGATGAGGTATTTATTGGACATCATGTTGTATTTATAAATGACTTATATCCAAGAGCTACTAATGAAAAGGGTGAATTACAAACGGAAGAGGATTGGAGGGTTATTCCTACACTTGTAAAAAGAAAGGCATCTATTGGAAGTGGTGCTGTTATTCTTGCAGGTGTAGTTATAGGAGAGGGTGCTATTGTTGGTGCTGGCAGTGTTGTTACGAAAGATGTTCCAGATTGGACAATTGTTGCTGGAAATCCCGCTAGAATTTTAAGGAGAATAAAATGAAGAAATTAGTATTATTTTCACTATTATTAAGTGGTGTTATAAATGGTGCTAACATTTATCAGAGATTAAAGGATGGTTATTCATTAAGAAGTGATTTTTCCTCTGTTGAAAATCTTATAAATCAAAAGAATGCTTTTTATAGTGGTGATAGATTTGGTTATTTACAACAAGCTTATGGTTTTTATAAGTACGGTTTGCCTGTATATGAGCTTGAAGGAAAATTTTATGAATTTTGTCCAAGATCCTATCTTTCATCTTTGATATTCTTGCCATTTATTTTCATTAGTAAAAACTACTTTGAGTTGATATTTGTTGTTATCAATTTTTTAGCTTTTGCCATTCTTCTTTCAATTTTACTACATAAAATTAATCCAAAGTTTTACCTTATAAATTATTTTTTGGTATTTTTGGCTATTATTTATGAGTCAAGCTCAAGCACAAGAATTCTATTAGAAACCGTAATATCAAATTTGTACTTATTAACATTTATATTTCTTTTGAAATTCTTTGAAACCAAAAAGCAAAGTTTTTTATATTTTTCTTTATTTTTTATATTCTTTTCGGGTGGTATAAGAAATGAAAATTTTATATTAGGTATAATTATTGCTTTATTTACAATAAGAAAATTAAAGGATGCTCTTGTTAGCTTCTTAATTGCTTTACCTTTCTTAATACTTGTTCTAATAAAAACTTTCAGATGTGGTGATACTTCAAATTTTTGGGGAGCTAATTTTGTCGGTGTTAAAAAGTATTACTTGAAATTAACAAACCAAGATGTTAATGTTGATATATGGGCGGAAGTGATTGAAGATGTAAATAAAAAAGTAACACCACCTTTTGGGGGTGAAAAGGCACTTATTATGTTAGATTTAAAACCATATTATACACATATGAGGGATTATGAAAGAAAAAGAATTATTGAGATGATAAGTGAAAGAAAGGAAATTATTTTGATAGGATTGTTTAAATTCTTTTTTTACAATATAGGAGCAATTTTGTTTACTCAACCTTATGAAATAGAAGAAATTTTTAATAATTTGAGATTTTATAATAAAGACATTATATTTTTTGCCATTTTTATTTATAATTTTCTGATTTTAATTTCAATATTTATGGTTTTACAAAATTTCTCAAAAATTGAAACATTTTATAAAATTGCTTTTATCGTTTATTTAACTTTACTTATTATTTATAGCTTCTTTACTATGTTTGGTGAGCATGATTGGACAAGATATAGAAATGTATTTATACCAATAGAGCTAATAGTCCTTTTAGGAGCTTTAAAATTTTCAAAACATGATTAATGTTGGAATTATTGGTTATGGTTATTGGGGTCCTAATTTAGTGAGAAATTTCTTCTCAAATAATAAATGTAATGTTCTTAAAGTTGCTGATAAGAATCCAAAAAGGTTAGAAGTTCTTAAAAAATTTTATCCTTCAATAGAGGCAGTTAGTGATGCTTATGATATTATAAATGACAATAATATAGATGCTGTTGTAATAGCAACACCTGTAAGTAGTCATTATGAATTAGCAAAAGCTTCTTTATTAAATAATAAGCATGTTCTCGTTGAAAAACCATTTACACTCAATTTGAAAGAAGCAGAAGAGCTTGTTTCTATATCTGAAAAAAACAAAAGAGTTTTGATGGTAGATCATGTATTTGTTTATAATCCTGCAGTTATTAGAATGAAAGAATTGATAAAAAATGGTGATATTGGTGATTTGAGGTACTATGACGCAGTAAGGATAAATTTGGGATTATTTCAACAAGATGTAAATGTTTTGTGGGATTTGGCTGTTCATGACATTTCAATTCTTCTTTATATTTATGAAAGGAAACCTCTTAGTTTAAGTGCTACTGGCGTTTCACATCTTAAAAATTCATTAGAAAACATAGCCTATATAACACTTTTTTATGATAATGATTTTATAGCTCACATTAATGTTTCTTGGGTTTCACCTGTTAAAATCAGAAGAATTATTGTAGGAGGCAGTTCAAAAATGCTGATTTACGATGATATTGAGCCTACTGAAAAGATAAAAATATATGATGCTGGATATTATATTAAAGATATTGTAAAGGAGGAGGAAAGATATAGAATTCTTATAGATTATAGATTGGGAGACATTTATGTTCCCAAAATTCAGCAGGTTGAAGCACTTTCAAATGTTGTAGAAGACTTTTTAGATAGTATAATAAAAAATAAACTTCCCATTTCAAATGGTTATTTTGGATTAGAAGTAATGAATATATTAGAAAAGGCAAACTTATCAATAAAAGAAAGAGGAAAAGAGTTGAAGTTATAAAGATAAAATTATTCTAAGTTATCCTTTAAAATTTCATATATGACTGAACTGAAAAATGAAATAATAAATTTAAAGAAAAAATTAAATGCTATTATATTAGCGCACAACTATCAAGTTCCTGATGTTCAAGATATTGCTGATTTTATAGGTGATAGTCTTGAGCTTTCAAGAAGGGCAAGTGAGACAAAAGCAGATATAATTGTTTTTTGTGGTGTTATGTTTATGGCTGAAACTGCCAAGATATTAAATCCTAATAAAAAAGTTTTAATACCTGATTTAAATGCTGGTTGCTCATTAGCAGATTCAATAAATTTAGAGCAGTTGAGAGAATGGAAGAAACAACATCCTAATGCTGTCGTAGTATGTTATATAAATACATCTGCTGATGTAAAAACTGAATGTGATTATTGTTGTACATCTTCAAATGCCTTAAAAGTTATACAATCAATACCAGAAGATAAAGAAATTTTATTTTTACCTGACATGTACCTTGGTATGTGGATAAAAAGACAAACTAATAGAAAAAATATATTTATTTGGCCTGGGGAATGTCATGTTCATGCAGGTTTTAAATATGAAAATTTAATTAAAAAAATGAAAGAGCATCCTGATGCAGAAGTTATGCTACACCCTGAATGTGGATGCACTACACAGTGCTTATATCACTCTAATGGTAATCTAAAAGTGCTTTCTACAAGTGGAATGATTAAGAATGCCAAAGAAAGTCCCTATAAAAAATTTATTGTTGTTACGGAAACAGGTATTTTATATCCATTAAAAAAAGCAAATCCTGATAAAGAATTTATTCCTGCTGATGAAAATGCTATATGTAAATATATGAAGATGATAACACTTGAAAAAGTATATGAATCACTTAAAAATTTAAAATATGAAGTCATTTTAAGTAAAGAAGTTATTAAAAAAGCATATGCTCCAATTAAAAGAATGCTTGAAATCGTATAATTATGGAAGTATCGTTAAAAGATAAAATTGAAACAATTTTTAAATTAATGAGAAATCAAAATCAAAATCAAAATCTAAATAAAATTATAAAAAGACTTATTGACGCTACACAGAAAAATTTACTAAAAGCATTAAAACCAAAATTAGAAGTTATTTCTTTAAAGGAGAATATGTTGTTATCGGATGCTCTTGAAATTATAAAAAAATATAATTACACAAAGTATCCTGTTTTAGGTGAAGATGGCGAATTTATAGGGATATTTTATTTAAGGGATCTTCTGAAAAATTTAGAGAAAATTAACGAATTAACTGTTAGAAAATTAACAAAGCCTGCTATTACAATCCCATATAATTATAACATATTACAAGCATTAGAATTTTTGAGGAGCAAAAGGGTTTCTATGGCTTTCGTAATAAATGAAAATGGAATAATTATAGGAATAATAACAATTGAAGACCTTGTTGAGGAAATAGTAGGGGATATTAAAGGAGAATATGAAGTCTTAGATATTATTAAAGTTTCAGATGATGAATATAGAATTTCTGGGGGTTTATCCTTTGATGAATTTTTAAACTTTATTAAGGAAAATTTCAATGTAGATTTAGAAATTGAAAGTAATGCTAGCACAATTTCAGGTTTTGTAATGGATAAGTTAAGTAAAATACCAGTTGTTGGTGATAAAATAACAATTGGAAATTTCATTATTGAGGTAATAGAAACTGATGGATATAGAATAAAGCTTTTAAGGCTAAAAAGAAAATGATAAGTTTTTTGTTTGTTTTTCTTCTTTCAATTATTTTTACATTTATAACTATTGTAATTTCAAGAAAATACAAAATTTATGATTATCCAAATAGCAGAAAAATTCACCAAGATCCAATTCCAAGAATAGGGGGGGTTGGCTTTTTAATTCCAATTTTTATTTCTGCTATTTTCTTTACTGACATATTTGAAAAATTTACTTTATTTACAATTGCTATGCTAATTATAGTTTTTGAAGGTTTATTAGATGATTTAATAAATTTACATTTTTCACAGAAATTTATTTTTGAATTCTTTTCCGCAAGCTTTATATTCTTATCAGGTTTTGGTGTTAAAACAATTGGTTTTGATTTTTTACTACATCCCGCAATTTCTTTTATTATAACCATAATTGGATTCGTTGGAGTTATGAATGCTTTTAATATGATTGATGGACTTGATGGTCTTTTGACAATTTTAAGTATAATTATATTTCTAACATTCTCTTACTTTTTTTACATTTCAAATAATTTTGAGTTAATGAGTTTTTCATTGTGTATTGTTTTTTCACTTCTTGGTTTTTTAATTTTTAATTTTCCAAATGCTAAAACATTTATGGGAGATGTTGGTGCTTTAAGTCTTGGATTTTTAGCAGCCTCATTTTCAGTATTTCTAACACAATCTAAAAATTCAATAGTTCCACCAATAATCCCTGTTATTATTCTTTCAATACCAATTTTTGATACAATTTGGACAATAATCAGAAGAATTTTAAATAATCATCCTATTTTTTATTCTGATAAACGACATCTTCATCATATATTATATAGTAAATTTGGAAAAATAAAAACCATTATCATACTTAGTGTTTTACAAGCTCTTTTTAGCACAACTGCAATTTTATTTTATAGATTAGATGAAATTTACTTATGGATAATAGCTATTTTTTGCTTTATAATTTTGGGACTTCTTGGGTATGAAAAGAGTTATTATATATGGTTTTGGAGAGGCAGGTCGGCAAGTAGCAGATGATATATTAAGTAAAAATTTGTATGAAATTGTTGGATTTTTAGATGATGATAAAAATAAATTTAATAGTGTATATAAAAATATAAAAGTTTTGGGAGATATTAGCATATTGGAAAATCTGAAAGAAAAAATTGATATTTTAATTATTGCTATGCCTTCCGCAAGCATTGAGAGAATAAGAGAAATTGAGAAAATAGCTTTTAAAACTGGTATAAGAGATATTAGAATTGTTCCAAAATTTTATGTAAAAGAAGAAAAAGTTTATTTAAGACATGTTGTTGAAGTTGATATTTTTGAAATTTTTAAAAAAAGAGAGATTGAAATTAATTATGAAAGCTTGAAAGATTTTTATAAGGGAAAATGTATATTGATAACAGGATGTGCAGGTTCTATTGGCTCAAATTTATTAAAAGAAATTTTAAATTTTGATGTAAAAAAAGTTGTTGGTTTTGATATTGATGAAACAAGATTATATGAATTAGAAAACGATATAAATGATAATAGATTTGAGATATTCTTAGGTGATATTACAGATGATAATTGTTTAGATGATGTTTTTAAACAACATTTTGATATTGTTTTTCATACAGCAGCTTATAAACATGTTCCAATACTTGAAAAATTTCCTTATATGGCAAATAAAGTTAATGTTATTGGTACAAAAAAGCTTGTAGATTATTCAAAATTAAAAGGCATTAAAAAATTTATATTTATTTCGACGGATAAAGCAGTAGAGCCAATTAGTGTTATGGGAAAGACTAAAAAGATAGCAGAAGAATATGTTATTAAAAATGGTTATACTTCTGTAAGATTTGGAAATGTTATAAATTCAAGAGGAAGTTTAATTCCAACAATTTTAAAGCAAATTCAAAAAGGTTATGTTAAAATTACGGATGCTAACGCAAAAAGATATTTTATAACACCAAAAGAAGCAATACTTTTAACTCTAAATTCTGTTATTGTTTCAAAAGGTGGAGATATTCTTATATTTGATATGGGTGAAGCAATTTGTATAAAAAATTTAATTGAAGAAATTGTAAGAATGCTTGGTTATGAGCCTTATAAGGATATTAAATTTATATTTACAGGTTTAAGAGAAGGTGAGAAATTAGAAGAGAAACTAATAAATGATGATGAAATTATTGAAAGTACAGAAAATCCTACTATTTTCCGTGTTTTGAAAAAATAAGCTTTAAAATTTTCAAAATATGACATTTCTTCGCTTTGTAATAGTTTTAATTTTATCTTCTATGCTTTTTTACTTTCTTTTGGAAAATAGTGAAATTAGAATAAATTTCCACATCTTTGGAAGCACTTATGAAAACGTTCCTCTTTGGGTAATAATTTTAATTTCATTTATATTTGGATTTGCTTCCTCTTCAATAATTGGTTTAATTGAAATTACAAGAGCAAAAATTCAGCTTAATAATAAAGAAAGGAAAATTAAGCATCTTGAAAGTGAGCTTGATGAATTAAGAAAATTTTTAATGGAGGAGGAAACATGATTTGGATTTATATTGCCTTATTTTTAATAATTTTATTTTTCTTATTTGGTTATATTAGGGAAATTTACACACCAAAATTTACACCAAGTAAAGAAATTATAAAAAAAGTAGAGCAAATTCTAAAAAATCCTATTAATGTTGCTATTGATTTACTAAAAGAGGAGGTTAAATCTGCCAAAATAAGTGATAAGTATTACATATACTTACATTTAGCATTTTTATATATGGAAATTGGGAAAATTGAAAAGGCTTTAAGACTTTCACGATCACTTATTGTCGGTGCTTATATTGATGAAAGCATTAAAAATAGAGCAGTAATTTTAGTTGGAGAATTGTATTTAAAACTTAATAGAATAAAAGAAGGTTTGGAATTTTTATTAGAGCATAAAATTGATGATAAAAATTATTATTTTTTGATTGCTAAATTTTATGAACAGCTTAAAGATTACAAAAATTCAGCTTACTATTATAAGAAAATTATACATAATTTAGAAAAAGAGCAGTTTTCAAACATATTGTCAAAGCTTTCAATATCTGCTATAAGAAATGGAGAACTTGAAATTGGTAGAAAACTTATAGCAGAAGCAAGTAAAATATATGAAGATGGATTTTCTATTTTAGGAATGGCAATCTATCAATTTTATAATGGAAATTTCCAAAGAGCTATTGAATTATTTAAGGAAGGGCTATTGAAATCTCCTAATTTATATAGTTATGTAAAAGATGAGCTTAAAGAGGCATATTTTGAACTTGGAAATTATAATGAATTTTTGGAATTTCTTAAAAATCTTGAAAATCCAATAGCAAAGTTAGATTATATTAGAATTTTGTATAATATGGGAGAATTTGAAAAGGCAAGGGATTATTTTTATGAAAATAAAGAAATTTTCATTTCTAATATCTCATTACTTTCAAGAGTTTATGAAATTATTAAGGATGAGCAAATTATTAAGGAAATTTTAAACATTTCTAAAAATTTAAATTTTTATAAATGTAGTAGTTGTAATAAGGAATTTAATAGTTTTTATATTGAGTGTCCTAATTGTTATAGGGTTGGAACTTTGAATGTAATTTATAAAAAAACCTCAAAATCTTTTGAAGATATTAAATCTCAAATTATTGAGGAATATATAGAATGAGAAAACTAATTTTTTTACTTTTGATTGCTTGTAATTCAAAAGGTTATTCATCAGAAAATGATAGATTTCTTCTAAATAAAAATATAGATAGCACAAGGGCAAATGCTATTGTTTATGCAAGTCAATTAGCGGCACCAAGTATTGTTTCTATAACAGTTTTGACAAAAGAAGTTGTAGAAGAATATCCTCCATTTTTAGATCCTTTTTGGAAGGAAATTATTCCCCCAAGTTATAGTATAAGAACAGTTCAATCGCTTGGCTCTGGGATTGTTATCACATCTGATGGTTATGTTATAACAAATGAGCATGTTATCGGTAATAGTCCAGATTCAATTCTAATAACATTTCCTGATGCAAAGCAATATAGTGCAAAGTTAATTTATAAAGATGCTAAATTAGATTTAGCTTTACTTAAAATTAATTCAAATAGAAAAGATTTTCCATATGCTAAACTTGGCAATTCAGATGATTTGATGGTAGGAGAGTGGGCTATTGCGATTGGTAATCCACTTGCATTTTATTTGGAAAATACAGAGCCAACTATTACTGCTGGTATTATAAGTGCTATTGGAAGATCAGTTAAGGGTAAAGGGGATAGGGAATATAGGAATATGATTCAGACAGATGCTGCAATTAATCCTGGAAATAGTGGTGGAGCATTAGTTAATGTAAAAGGTGAGGTTATTGGGGTGAATACATTTATTTTTTCACAATCAGGAGGGTTTGAAGGTATAGGTTTTGCTATTCCAATAAATACTGTTAAGAAATTTTTTAATGAAGTTATAAAATTTGGTAAATTGAGAGAAGCTTTTATTTCAATTGATGTTCAGCCACTGACTAATGAAATAAAAAAAGCACTTGGTTATAGTGGTAATTTAGGTGTTTTAGTTAGTGGTTCTTATGATAGTCAGATTAAAGAAGGGGATATTATTCTTAAAGTAAATGGAAAGGAAATTAAGAATGTCGGTGATTGGCATAATTTGACATATTTTTTAGTTCCTGATGATATTTTAAAAATTGAATTATTTAGGAATGGGAAAATTTATAGTTTTGAAATAAAACCGAAAGAAATAAAATATGAGGAATATAAGAGTGATTTTGGAATAAAATGGACAATAAATAATCCGTTAATAGCAAAAAAATTTTCATTAAAAACTACAAAAGGCATTTTAGTTCTTGAAGTTTTTCAAAATACATTAGCTGAATATATTGGAATAAATAAAGGTGATGTTATTTTAAGAATGAATGGTATTGAAATAAATAATAAGAGTGACTTTGATAAGGCTTTTGAAATAGTAAAATCAAAAAGATATATTGATATTGTAATTGATAGATTTGGACAAAAGCTTTATTTTAGAAGTTATTTATAAAATAGAAAGCATTTCCCTTAAATTTTCAAATTCATAATCAGAATTAACAATTTCAACTCTTGGCGTTGCTCCAAATCCTCTTCTCTTTATATGAGCAGTTTTAATTCCTAATTCCTTAGCAGGAATAATATCATGATAATAACTTTGAGCGGTATGTAAAATTTCATCCTTATTTGAGTTAAAAACTTTTAAAGCATATTCAAATACAATTTTTGATGGCTTATAAGCTTTAACCATTTCAGAAGTTATAATGTAATCAATTTCAAATTCAAATTTCTTCTTTGTTAATTCAAATAAGTCATTATCTACATTTGAAATAATAGCAATTTTATATCCTCTTTTTTTAATTTCTTTAAGAGTTTCGTTAACATCTTCAAATAATTCAAAATTAGCCCAATTATTTAATAAGGCATTTTCTTCGCCCCTTTCAAGGTCAAAGTCAAAGTAATCCGAAAATTTTATAACAATTTTTTTTAAAATCTCTTTGTAAGGTATGTAATTTTTTTCAAGCCTACTTTCAATAATTGAATAAATTTCAAGTATTTCTTCATCTGTTATATCAACCTCATATTTTTCAAAAATTGTTCTTAAAGAACTTATTATACCCTTTTCCCAATCCACAAGTGTTCCATAACAATCAAATGATATAATTTTCATGTTTTTAAAGGTTTTCTTTTTGTTGAAGGAAGCAAAACATTATTTAAAATTAATCTATAACCTGGTGAATTGGGGAACTTTGATAAGTCAGTTGGTGGCTCTCCTACAAAGTGCTGATAATCCTCCGGGTCATGTCCTCCAAGAAATGAAAAGAATCCCTTTCCGTAAGTTCCATAAATGTACTTAACCTCATCAGTTCCTGGAACATCAGCAAGAATTATAACATTATCCTTAATTTTATCCCTTTTAAATCCTGTATCTTGTCCAAGAAATTCCTTTATGGTTGATGTATGGTCTTGGGTTAGAATTGTAGGTATTATATCAAATTTAGCAGAAAATTCAAATAATTCAAAATAACTATCTGGACCTCTTAAAGCTGCTTCTCTTGTTATATCAATATCAGAATGCTCGTAAATGTAAGGGTCAGAAATAACTTTAAAATCTTTAAAAGCGAATGTTTGTGAATAGTCTAATTTATTATTATAGTTTGGTTCAGGTGGTGTTCCATCAAAAGGAACATCTGCAATATCAACATTTTGACTTGCTAATGCTATATCTAATGTAATTGGAGCAGCGCACATAGCAAAGAGAAACTTTCCACTTGCAACAAAATCCCTAATTTTTTTTGCTACTGCTTTTTTTAGTGAAGGAATATCTTTAAAACCTAATTTTTTTGCCATTTGTAAATTTATTTTTTCCATATTTTGATACCAATCAGTAAATTGATAACTTGCCCAAAATTTTCCAAGCATTCCTGTAAAGTCCTCGTGATGTAAGTGGAGCCAATCGTATTCCATAACTTTTCCATTTAAAATTTCTTCATCCCAAATCCTATCATAAGGAATTTCAGCATAATTTAGAGCAAGTTCTACTGCGTCATCCCATGGTCTATTATAAGGTGGTGCATAAACAGCAACTTTTGGCGCTCTAACAAGCTCAACAATTTCCATATTTTTCTTCTCAACGATTGAATAAATTTCTGAAACTTCACTTTGATTTAAATTTTCAACATAAACACCCATTTTACTTGCCTTAACTAAAATATCTTTATTAAATTCCATCATAAAACTTCCCCCTCTATAATTCAATATCCACCATGTTTTAAAGCCATTTTTTACTGACCAATAAGCAAGACCATAGGCTTTTAAATGGTTTGTTTGAGTTTCATCCATAGGAACAAGTATTCTTTCAAATGTTAAAGTTAATAAAAGCATATTTTATAATTTTAAAGGATTGGAGAAATGCATTGTACAGTAATTTTAAAATTATCTATTTTACTATATTTTGCCCATCCTAAAAATAAGCCTTCGGCTTTGGGGGGTTTGGCAATAATTTCAAATAGGTTTTCATAACTTATTGATTTTCAATCACTTAACATCATTTATTGGACAAAGCAAATTTTAGAGTTTTTTAATTAACTCAATTTCAGACTTTATTTCTTCTTTACTTGCTCCATTTACAATTTTCTCAATTATAAAAATTAACGCTTGATTTTGATTTCTTAATCTCTTGTTTTCATCCTCTAAATTCTTAAATTTTTCTTCAAGCTTAACAACCAATTCTTTATCCGCTTTCTTTTCTTTGTAATCTTTTACAAAATTTAGCCATGAAATCAAAAATGTAATTAAAACAGTTAAAATCCCTACAAATAAAGTTCCAAAAAATATCATTTGATTTCTTAAATCATTTCTTAAATCTTCTATTCTCTTGTTAGTGTCATCTATTCTCCTATTAGTATCATCTATTCTTTTATTAGTGTCATCTATTCTTTTTTCAATACCGCTTAACCTTTCTTCAATTCTTGCTACTCTTGTTTCAAGAGTATTTATTCTATCTTCAATCCTTATAAGTCTTTGTTCATTTAGACCCTGACTTAAGAGTAGAAGAATTATCATATTAAAATTTTAAAGCATGTTAATTTTGACCTTTTATCTTGTCTAATAATTTTGGAAACATTTATTTTATTATATTTTCCCCGCTCACCCTATATTAAAGCCTTCGACTTACTTTCGCCCCCTTAGATGAACTCCCAATAAAACCCATAATTTCCTAAAATTTTCATAAGTCATTAGTTCCAAAAAATTTTTCTTAAACTATTTATAATCAAGCACTTAACACTATTCCTTTCATTTTATGTTTTTTGAATAAAAAGATATTATTGAGCCTAAAATGATTGATATAACTATAAAGGAAAGAGATATGGTTTTTAGCTCGTAATTTGAGAAAAAGTAAGCTAAATATATTGAAAATTCACCTTTTGGAATTATTGTAAGGGATGACCTAATAAATGTCTTAAAATCATTAAAATGAAAAAAATAAATAGATTTAAAAATCGTTATGATGATAAATAAAACAAATCCAATAATAATGCTTTTAATTTCAAAGAATTTAAAAAATGATGACAAGTAATTTCCGAAAACAAAAAAGAAAATAATAAGGATAATTTCCCTAAGTATTGAAAGCTCATTTTCAAAGTAATCCTCATAAGTTTCAGAAACAATTATTCCCAAAAAGAAAGAACCAATTGGCGAATTTAAAAGAAAATTAGCAAAAAAAATAATTGAGAATAACAAAATAATAAAAAGCTCCCTATCCAAATTTATAAAAAATCCCAATAATTTTTTTATTTTTGTTCTAAATTTCAAATTTACAAAAATTGAGATAATCATAATTGGAATGTAAAATATTGAAAAAAATGACTTACTAATTAAAATTCCCATAAATAACGGAATAATAATATCTTCAAAAACAAGAAAGATGATGATTAGTGGAACTTCAAGATTTGCTAATCTATTTGTTTTTTGGAGAATTCTTATAATTATTATTGATGAACTTGGAAATATAAGAAATGAAAAAATAAGACTATCAATGATATTTTTTGAAATATAGTATGAAAAGGTAAATCCAAAAGAAGTAATAACTAAAAGTGCTATTGTGAAGTTAAGAATCCCATACTTTATGTAATTTTTTATTTTACTATATGAGAATTCAAAACCAATAAAAAACAAAACTATTGATATTGCCAAATTGTTAATTATCTCAACAATTTCATTATGAAACTGAAAAAACTTGTAGGAAAAAGCACCTGCGAGAATATAGGCTAAAATTAAGGGAAGTTTTAAAAAATAAAAGGCTAAGCTTAAAGTTAAGAAAATAATAATTATAAGAATCAATTCCATTTTATAATTTTAAGGGCTTTATTTAAACAAATAACACTATAACTTCCTTTGCCTATTTTAAAAACTTCTCCATCGTAATGTCCGTAAATTTCTTTGTCTATTTCAAAGTAAATTTCACTAAATTGATTATAGATGACATATTTATCAAAAATGTGATTTCCTTTTAAGACTTTTAAAATTTTAATAAATGTTTGAAAATAAGGAACATTTTTAAAAATTACAAAATCTAATAAATTATCGTTATTTTGGGCATTTGGAAACATCTTAATACCATGTCCTTCAATTTTATTTATTCCAATATGAAAAGAAATTGCTTTTCCCTCATATATCTCATTTACTCTTATTTTAAAAGTTTTGTAATCAAAAGCTAAACTTTTAATTGTTGAGATTTTGTAATTTTTGAAAAACTTAACATTTTTCGCAACATTTCCCGCTATTCCTATGCCAAAAGAATTGAAAAAATAAATATCTAACTCTTTAATATATCCTACATCAACAAAATCATAATATATTTTATTTTCCTTTAATGAAAAAATAAGTTTTTGAAATTCTATATCTTTCCAATTACTTTTTGAAAAATCATTACCACTTCCTCCAGGTATAACAACTAATCCAATATCTTTATATAGAATTCTTTTGGCAACACTATTAACTGTTCCATCCCCTCCAAAAACAATTAAGTGTTTTATATTATTTTCTTCAAATTCATTTATAACCTTATCTAAATTTTCTTTTGTAAATACAAGGACATGCTCAAGTTTATTTTTTAATAATAATTTTTCAAACTTTGATAAAATTTCAACTGCTTTCCCATTTCCCGCTTTTGGATTCGCAATTAAACCAACCAAATTAAATAATTTTCTGTTTCATCTCTTGGAATTTCTCTTTCTATGGAAATAGCAATAATTCTTAAATTCATTATTTCTACTTCTAATCTTGAAACATATGAAAGAATTGGTCCAATATCTAAGAAATTTGAATTTTTTAGATGATAAGTATATTTATAAATATAGCTTTCTATTTTCCTTTCAATTTTTACTAAATCCTTTTCATCCTTTATAATTTCTCCATAAATTGTTCCTTTAAGGAAATTTAAAGCTTCTTCATAATTTTCAGAATTGGCTAATTTTTCTAAGTCTTCTCTTTTTAAATTTCCACCCCCTATGAATTCAATTTTAGGAATTTTTACACCTTCACTTAATAACAGCAATATGGAAATAATATTTCTTAAATCAATGTGAAAACCAATAATTTTTTTAAGAGGCTCAATGCCTTCCACATCTGAAAGTGATAATAAAACTTTTCTATAAAATTCTTTATAAAGATAAAATTCTGCACTTCTTAAATCACCTTCCCTTAACAATTTATTTAATTGTGTGTTTATTTCAAATGGTAATTTTATTCCCATTGAAGCAAGTTTATCTAAAACTTCATAAGCTTCATTAACATTTAATAATTCATTTATTTCTAATTTTGTTATACTTCCAAATGGCATAATGCCTTCTAATATCTCTTCATTTTTAAATTTGCTAAATTTACCTCTTATAATTGTTAGTATATTATATAAATCCCACCTTGAAAGATAAGCTTTTAAAATTCTTCCAATTTCTTTTCCTGAAAATCTAACTACTTTTTCAATTTCATCAGAAAATGCCTCTTTAAGAACATCTAAAAAACTATCAAGATTTTCGTTTTTCATTCTTGAAATATATTCATTATACCATGTTCCCTTCAAATAATCAATTAAATTTTTTAATGATTTGTAGGTTAAAAGCTCATTAAATATATTCAAAGGTAGTAATTTTGAGCTTCTGCTACTAACACGAGCATTAACATATTCATAAAGCATAGCTGAAAATTTTAAAGTGCGTTGTCCTGAAATTAATCCTTCGGCTTTAAAATATTCAGTGTAAATAATTCTTAATCTTTTAAAACTTTAATGTCATTACTTAACTTTAAAGCTCTAAATAAGTGTCTTTTTATTTTCCTTGTCGTAGTTTTTGGAAATTCTTCATATCTTATAGCAAAATGTCTAATTCTTTTATATGCTTCAAGAGTTTCATTAACTTTTTCAACTTCATATTTTATTAAATTCCAAACATTATTATCGTTGAATTCTTGTCCCATTTTTTCAAGTTTTATTCTGACTTCTTCAAGATTTGGATAAATTATTGCTTGAATATTTTCGTCATCGGGACTAAAAACAAGTGCCTCTTCTATGTATATGCTTTTTGTTAATTTCTCTTCAATCTCTTCAGGAAAAACATTTTTTCCACCTTTTGTTACAATTACAAATTTCTTTCTTCCTGTTATGTATAAATAACCTTCTTCGTCAAAATAACCAATATCACCTGTCATTAGCCATCCATCAATTGTTAAAACCTCTTTTGTAGCACTTTCATTCTTATAGTATCCTTTCATAACATTTGGACCTTTTACCCAAATTTCACCATTTCCTTCACTATCAATATCTACAATTCTAACATCAACTGATGGAATAACCATTCCAACACTTTCATTTTTAGGTTTTGATGGAGGATTAACACTAACAAGAGGAGATGCTTCTGAAAGACCATATCCTTGAATAATAGGCAAACCATAAACACTCAAACCTTCACTTACCCATTTTGGCAATGCTGCCCCTCCTGATATAATATATTTTATTTTTTCAAGACCAAGCTGTTTTTTTATTTGATTACCAAGAAATTTTTTAGGCAGGAAGTTTATAATAATTTTTTTTACACCTTTTTGCTCAGAAATTTGCTTGTTTATTCTGATGAGTAATTTTTCTAATATGAGTGGAACATTCAGCCAATATGTAGGTTTAGCAATTCTTAAATCCTCTAACATTTCAGATGGTTTTAAACTCCTTGCATAAAATACACTTACTCCATTATAAAATGGTGTAATTGTTCCAACTGTACATTCATAAGAATGGTGAATTGGCAAAATTGAAAATAATCTATCTTCTGGTGTAAAATCAATAATTTGATAAATATCACAAACATTTGATATAATGTTTTTATGACTTAGCATAACACCTTTTGGATCTCCTGTTGTCCCCGATGTAAATAAAATTTCAAGTAAATCATCCAAGTTAATGTTTTCATAATTAACACCACTTGAAAATTTTTTAGAAATTTCATCAAAATCTTCCATAAGAATGATATTTCTTAATTTAGGAAGCTCATCTTTAATATCCTTTATATCAGAATAAAAGTTTTTAGAGACAATAATACCGCTTGTATCGGAAAATGAAAGAATGAATTTAATTGCATTTATGTCAAGCCTTGCATCTAGGGGAATAACAACACCCCCAATCCAACTTATAGCAAAATAAGAAATAGGCCATTCAGGTCTATTTTCAGATAGAATTGCAATATGATCCCCTTTTCCATATCCAAGTTCCTTTAAGAATCTTGCTAACTTTTTTATCAGATTATGAACTTGTCCAAAAGTTAAACTATAAATTTTATCATCTCTTACGATACTATAAGCTATATAATCTGAGAATTTATTACAGGCTCTCTCAACCATTTGAGGAATTGTTATGTAATCAAATCCGGGTCTTATCGTTGGAGCTTTCTTGATGGGTCTATCTAACTTTTTCATCTGAAAATTTTAAAGTCGTTTAATTTAGACAAAACATTTTTTATCAAAGCTTCTAAATCTTCTTCTAAATAATAAACGTTTTCATTTTTTCTTAACTTTTCAATTATTTCCATTACCAATAATTTTAACTTTTCCTTTACACTATCAGGAAATATAGGAATTTCAACTTCTTCTAATAATTTCTGAGTAAAGGCAATTCTTCCTCCTCTTCTGCCACCATTAGAAAGATAATAATTTCTAAAAAATGAGCTATTTAAAAAACCTAAAAGAAAATAAATATCATCTTCATTATATGTCTGAATAAATAACACATCTGATGAAGGTAAAAATCCACTTTCACCTAAACTAAAACGATTGTATGGTTTTCTATCAAGAACTGGAACATAAATTCTTTTCTTTTCTAAATTTCTCACTAAGAAATTATAATTTCTTAATGCTTGCCAATTGAACCATTTTTTATTTTTTGGCAAATATCTCTTTTCTAATTCACTTTTAAATTCTAATAGTTTTTTGTATATGTTTGGATAATTTTTTAAATCTTCCTCACTTGTTTTGTCGTCAATTAAAATATAATAATAATAGTTTTTTGTTATGAAGCGGGAGCAGTTTTTAGCTTTTATAAACTTTTTTACTAATAGTTTTTCTTTTTCACTTAATTCTAAAAAATTTTCATCATTTATTAAAAATGCTTTATCAAATCCTGAAACAAGACCTACTCCAACCTTGGCAATCTCTTTAAGTTTAATAAATGAAAATTTTGGTATTTGAATGTTGAAGGATGACCAAACAAATGAATTATGAAAATGCCTTATTTCTCTATAATCCCATATTTCATTAGAATTTTTATTTTTTAAAGTTTCAAGAGCTGATTTCATTATTTCTAATGAGGTTAAATTTTTGGTTTTTATATTTAAAACTTCAATTTTTTCATTATTTAAATCAAAACTACCCTTTTTAAATTTAAAGATAATTGTTTCAGGATTTTCGCCTTTAAAAATGCGAATTTCATCAAGGTCAATAATTAACTCTAACTTTCCATTTTTTAAAATATATTCCCTTACTATTTTGGCATAAGTATTGTAAAAGAAGTGATAAGGTGTAATGTAAATTAACTCTCCATTTTCATTTAGAATTTCTATTGATTTCAATATAAAAGCATAATAAATATCACCTTCTGATGTTTTAATAATTTTTTTAACATTTTCCGCTATTTGTTTCGGCAATTTATTAAAGTGAGCATAAGGTGGATTTCCAATAATTAAATCAAATTTTTTATCAAAATTATAGCTTAAAAAATCCCCTAATATAACATCAAAATTTTTCAAAAGACAAACTTTATATAATTTTTCATCAATTTCAATTCCAAGAATATTTTTATACCCTTCTTCTTTTAGAACTTCAAGGAAAATACCATCACCACACCCTGTGTCTAAAACTAAACCATCTTTTTTTATTTTAGATAGTTTAACCATCAATTTAGCAATCTCTCTTGGTGTTTGAATAAAACTAATTTTATTGGTCATTTTGTATTAATGATGAAATTTCCTTTTTTATCATTTTTAGAACAAGTATTTCTCTTTCTATTGAAGCTTTACTCTTGATTAACGAACCAATAATAGCATCTACCAACTTAATTACGAAGGAATAATAGTCCGAAGGCATTTTAGATATTTGAGGATTAATATAAAACTCTTCCTCTATTTCCTCCAAAAGAAAGAAATTAAAGCCTCTTTTTTGTCTATCAAAAACGAAAACTCCGTAAGATATAATTTCTTTTCCAAGAATTCTTTTATAAATTTTATTTTTGTCAATAGTTATTTTACTTTTTAATCTTTGCTGTCTAATATCTAAATATAGCCTAATAAGATTGTTATATGTCGTAATATCGTTGCGAGCAATACTATATAAATCACCAAACTTATTGTTAATAAAAATTTTAAAATTTTTGTTATTTATCTTACCATAACAAAGTATGTCATAGGGTGTCCTTCCTTCTTCCGCTTTGTAAATTTCATCCTTCGGTTCTGAAAACTTTAAAGTTGTTTTAATTGTTTTTTTCTTATCTTCAGCTTCAAAAGTTCTGCCTTTTAAAAGTTTCAGAGTCCTTTCATCTAATGATTTTTCGCTAATATCTTTATCCAACAATTTAGAGAATACTTCTTTCTCAAAAATCTCTCTCAAAATTTCAGCTAAAATTTTAAAGTGTAAATTTTTTTTATTTTTTTCGCTTACCTCATTTATACACAACAAGGTAATTTTTTAATATCCATAAAAAACGATAAGGCACATAGTTTTATACTTTCAGAAAAACTTGGAAAAATTGGTAATGTTTCAATTATATCTTGAACTTTCATTTTATTTTTCAAAATATAAATTCCTTGATTTATAACTTCACTTGCATTTTCGGAAAGAATATGAATTCCAAGAATTTCATAATTTTCATTTACAACCATCTTAATAGCACCCGTGCTTTTTGTAATATATGATTTTGCTAGATTTTCAAAATCAATCATCCTACAATAACATTTACCATATTTTTCAATTACCTCCTTTTCAGTCAGTCCTATTGATGAAAATTCAGGATTTGTAAAAATTGTCCAAGGAACTAATTTATAATCAATTGTTTTAAAAGAATTTAATAGAGCATTTTCAACCGCTATTGTGCCTTCATAACCAGCAGTTGTTTCAAGCCTTAATGGCTTATCTATAACATCTCCAACAGCAAAAATATGCTCTTTATTTGTTCTGAAATAATCATCCACAACAATAGCCATCTTTTCATTTAGTTTAATACCTATTTTCTCTAAATTTAAATTTTCTGTATTTGGAATTTTCCCTGTTGCTATCATGATTTCATCAACTTCAATTGACTGCTCATTATTATTTAAAATAAATGTTAAAACTTTTTTATTTTTCTTTTCAACTTTTAAAACTTTAACACTTGTTAAAATCTCAATTCCATCATTCTTTAAAAATTCAATTAGTTTTTTTACAATTGATTGCTCAGCAAATGGTAAAATTTTATCCATAGCTTCAAGAATATAAACCTTTGAACCCATTTTATTAAAAAATTGACCATATTCCAAACCAATATAACCACCACCAATTATTGCTATTGTTTTTGGAATTTCCTTGATTTTCAAGACATTTATATGGTCTAAATAATGAACATCTTTAATGCCATCTATATTTGGAATGGCGACTTTTGAGCCTGTTGAAATAATGAATTTTTTGCCATAAAAAATTTCTCCATTAACTTCAATTTCATTTTCATTTAAAAATTTAGCAAATCCCTTAACATAATCAACATTTTCCAAAAGCTTAATAACATTAACATATTTTTTATTTCTTAAATTTTCAACAATCTCTTGCTGATAATTCATAATTTCCTTAAAATTATAATTTATTTGAAAATTAAATGTTTTTGCCTTTTTAATGATATTTGAAATATAAATTAGTGTTTTTGATGGAACACAACCAACATTAACACATGTTCCACCTATTTCAAGTCCATCATTTATAAGTAATGTTTTCGCTCCGATGGAATTTGATTTAATAGCAGCAGCAAATCCGCCTGCTCCTCCCCCAATTATAATTAAATCATAGCTTTTCATGTATCCACCTCCTTATCGTTGAAAAAGGAATTTTTAAAATCCTTGAAATTTCCCTCATCTTAAAGCCTTTTAAATAAAGTTCAATAACGTTTTCCTTTAATTCATTTGGATATTTATGCCAAGAGCCTTCATAAACAAATCTTCTTTTTAGTTTTTTACAATAATATGTTTGCTTTCCAAAAAATTTTTTCGTTTTTCCATACTTTATACAACATTTTTCATTTGGAGAGCAACAAGGTTCAAGTATCATTTCACCAAACCTTTATATTTATAACCTATATTTTCAATAGCTAACTTTATTTTATTTTCATCAAATTTATAACCCTCCTTTATTGAAATATAAAAAACATCTTTAACTTCTTCAAGTTTCATTAAAGCATTCTTTATATGCTCAATACAATCAGCACAAGATATGCCTCCAACACTTATAGGATAACCATTTTCTTGCTGAACTTTTACAGACTTCGTTTGTGCATTTAGAGGTTTATAATCAATTATTGTAATATAAACAACAAAAATTGTTGCTAAAATAAGAAAAATTCTATTAAACATTAACTTTAATTTATCCTTTTCACAGCAAATTTTGGATTTCACAAATAATTTAAAATACCCATATCCTAAAAATCCAAAGGCTAATAGTAAAAATAAAGGTCTTAAAAATTCTAATTTCATTAAATAGGCACTAAAAATTGAAAGTGAAGGAATCCCTATACAACAGATGCTTCCTAAAATTCCACTAACAACAGCTAGGATTGTAGTTCTCATAGTAAATCCTCCTTATTTCATTTAATTTATTCTCATCAGGCAAGCCTTCACATATAATTTTGCCATCTATAACAAGTGTAGGAACACATTTTACATGATATTTTTCAGCTATTTTACAGCAACTTCCATCCTTACATTCACTCGCCCTATGAATCTCAAGATTTACAAGAGGAAACTCAGATTTTATTATATTTTCCATCCTATCACATAATCTACAATCTGCTCTAAATAGCTCCCATCTCATCTTATCACCTCCTTATATATTCTATCTAAATAATGAATAAAATATACACCTCTGCTCAATTTCACAGATTTAGAGCCTTTATAAATGAGCCTTCCTTGAACATCATAAACCTTGAAAACTTTGTCAGATTTAAATATAATAGTATTTCCATTTACTTCATAAAGCTTCTCATTAGTCTCCTTATTGCTTACAACAGCCCTACAACTAGCACAAGCATTTTTAGAAGCTAATAGCTCATCAAGGCTTGAACCTATAATATAACCATAATCTAAAATTACTTGACTGTTAGCATATAAAAAAAGAGCATAACTTAATGAGCATGTATTACTATTTATATTCATTCCTCCTATGGGATATAACTCCGTCAGTCCTATACGATAGTTATTGCTTGAATAACATATTTGGAAGCTACTATTTATTACAAAATTATAATAAGTTTTTAGATATTTCTTAAAATTCAAAGAAATGGGACTTTCTGTTAGATTTCTTATGGAAACTCTAACACTCATAACACCATACGGTTTATAATATAAGCTATTAAAATGAATTTGGATTTTACCATCTGATGTTTGATAAATAGCATCATAAGGATATATATCATTATAAGGAGAAGAAGGATTAGATGAGATTTTTATAATGCCATAATCTTCTTGACAATTTGAATAGAAAGTGTTATTATCATAAAAGATTTCAAAACCATCTTCTAAAATTTGATTATTCGTTATAGGATATTCAAAGCGCACCATATTCGCTCCACTTATAGACACATAGCTCTTATATGGGGGAAAGCTATACTCCCCACTCCCACAGGTCAAACTTATCAAGGTTAAACTGAGCATATTCAAATTTTAAACCATATAATTTTGAGCCGATTTATTGGTAAATTACTTTGACTTTAAAATTTTGACTATGGAAGAAAAAAACCCCAGAGAAGAAGCTCTAAAACAATTCAATAAAGCTGCTGAAATTATGCATTTGGAAGAGTGGATAAAGGAAATTTTAAGTTATCCTGAAAGGGTTGTTGAAGTTTATATACCTGTTAAAATGGATAATGGTGAAATTAGAATTTTTGAAGGTTATAGATGTCAGTATAATAATGCACTTGGACCATATAAGGGAGGAATTAGATATTCGCCAGATGTTGATAAGGATGAGATTATAGCATTAGCTCAATGGATGACTTTCAAATGCTCATTAGTTGATTTACCATTTGGTGGAGCAAAAGGTGGTGTTAAGGTTGATCCTACAAAATTGTCAAGGGGTGAGCTTGAAAGATTAACGAGAAGATATACATATGAAATTATAAACTTAATTGGTCCTTCTATGGATATTCCTGCACCTGATGTTTTAACTGATGAGCAAATTATGGCTTGGATTATGGATACTTATAGTATTATTAAAGGTTATAATGAGCCTGCTGTTGTAACAGGAAAACCTGTTTATCTTGGCGGTTCTAAGGGTAGAAAGGAGGCGACAGGTAGAGGTGTGGCAATAGTGACAAGAGAGTTTTTAAAATTGTTTGGAGATGATGTAAAAAATAAGAAAGTAGCTATTCAAGGATTTGGAAATGTTGGAAGTCATACAGCTCTCTTTTTAAGTGAAATGGGAGCTATTGTTGTTGGAATTACCGATTCGCAGGGGGGTGTTTATAATCCAAAAGGTTTAGATATTAAGGATTTAATTAAATATGCCTATTATGAAAAGGATATAGAAGGTAAAATTAGAAGAACAGTTTCTGGATATCCAAATGCGGAAAGCATTACAAATGAGGATTTATTCAAACTTGATGTTGATATAATCATTCCAGCTGCCAAAGAAAACCAAATTACAAAAGAAATAGCAAAGGATATAAAAGCAAAGTACATTATTGAAGGAGCAAATGGTCCTACAACATTTGAAGCGGAAGAAATTCTACTAAATAGAGGAATTATTATTGTTCCTGATATATTGGCTAATTCTGGTGGAGTAATAGTTTCTTATCTTGAATGGATACAAGATAGAATGGGTTATTATTGGGATGAAATAGAAGTAAATAATGCTCTTGAAAAAAGACTTATTAGAGTTATAAATGAAGTTTATAGCACTTCCAAAAAGTACCTTGTAGATTTAAGAACTGCCTCTTATATTTTAGCTATTGAAAGAATAGCAAGTGTTTATAGAAAAAGAGGAATTTTCCCCTAAATTCTTTTTAAAATATCATTATATATCTTTTCAGTAGCACCAATATGATTTTTAAAAAATTCTTCGCAAACCAAACTTATATTATCTTTTAAACTTTTGTTATTTTTAATAATTTTGATTGTTTCAATCATTTCATTCTCATCTCTGACAATAAAAATGGCATTTCTACTTTTAAAGTAATCAACATAACTTTTAATGTTTTTATAATAAGGTCCTATAATCGTTGGTTTCTTAAAATATAAACTTTCAAGAGCATTATGCCCTCCATAATCTGCTAATGTTCCACCAATAAAGCATATATCTGAAATCCTATAAATACTCTTTAATTCTCCAAGACTATTTAAAATTATAACCCTTGAAGGCTTAAGTGGAACTCTTAATGACCAATTTATGTTTCTTTTATTCAGTTCATAAGCTATTCTTTCAATATTTTCAAAATGCCTTGGTGCTATAACAAACTTAAAATTTTTAAAATAATCAATAACTTTAATAATTTTTTCAATTTCCTTACTTCTAATACTTCCAAATGTTATTATAAAATCATCCTCACTAAAACCCAATTCTTCTCTCGTTATATTTATAATGTTATGACTAACCGCATCAATTTTTAAGTCTCCAAAAAACACAACATCTCTTGCTTTTAATAACTTAAATTTTTCTTCATCACTTTCACTTCTCGCATAAATCCTATTAAATTTTTTAAAAATTTCTCCAAAGAAAAATAAAAATGTTTTATAAAACTTAAACGACCTATCTGAAACTCTACCATTAACTAAAAAAATTTTTATATTTCTTTTGTATGAATTTATAATTAAGTTTGGCCAAATTTCAGTTTCGGCAATTATTAAGATATTAGGGTTTTCTTTTAAAATTTTTTTAAGTGTAAAGGGATTATCAAGGAAATATCTATAAATTGGTATATATGAGAAATTCTTTTTAGCATATTCATAAGCTGATTTTGTAAAAACAGATATAATTTTATCATTAAACTTTTTTATCAAAGGCATTATTGCATTTAATTCACCAATTGATGAGCAATGAAACCAAACTTTCACTTGAAATGTTTATAAACCATTTTAGCAAGTTGTAATATCATCATTTCAGTAGTTCCAGCACCAATATCATTTAGCTTTGCATCTCTCATTAATCTTTCAACAGGATAATCTTTCGTATATCCATAACCTCCAAGAACTTGAATTGCTTCAAGTCCTGCTTCAACACCAAGCTTACCACATAAATACTTTAATGTACTTGCTTGAACTCTATTATCTTTCTTAGGGTCATAAAATTTGGCTGATAAATATAAATATGTTCTTAGAACTTCTAATTTTGCTGAAATTCTTGCTACTTTTTCTTGAATTAATTGAAATTCACTAATAGGTTTTGAAAATGCTACTCTTTCTCTGCTATATTTCACAATCCATTCAAGACATTTTAATGCTATTCCTGTTGAAATAGCAGAAATTGTAATTCTTTCAATTTCAAAACCTTTTACTACCATATAATATCCTTTATTTAAATCACCAAGTAATTTGCTTTTATGAACTTTGGCATTATCAAAATATAATAAAGCTGTAGGTGAGCCTCTCATTCCAAGTTTATCAAGTTTTTTTGAAATATAAAATCCTTCTGTTTTTGTATCAAAAATAAAAGCACTTATACCTTCTTTTCCTTGTCCGCCTGTTCTCGCATAAACAATTAAAACATCAGCAACAGAGCCATTCGTTATAAAATTCTTTGAGCCTGAAATATAAAAATAATCATCTTCTAAAATTGCTTTTGTTATTATATTTTCAGCATCGCTTCCAGCGTTAGGCTCTGTATAAGCAAGACCACCAATTATTTCAGCACTTGCCAACTTTGGAAGATAATAATCCTTCTGCTCTTCATTTCCGTACTTTACAATTGGATAAGCACACAATACACTATGTGCTAATAATGATAATGCTAAGGATGGACTTTCTTTTGATATTTCTTCTAATATAATAACTGCATTTAAAACATCTTCACCAATTCCTCCATATTTTTCAGGAATAAGCATTCCTGTAAGTCCAATTTTCCCCATCTCTTTAAATACATCAATAGGAAAATAATCCTCTTTATCAATTTTTGATGAAATAGGAGCTATTTTACTATTTACAAACTTTTTAACATTTTCCCTTAATAATTTATGCTCCTCTTCCTCTATTTTATCAATAAGTTCAAAGAGCATTTTAAATAAATCTATCTAAACTTCTATAAAATAATTCTTGACCCTTTTCAAATCCATAATAAAACTCATTTTTCATATGCTCATCAAAGTAAATTAAATCATTTTCTTTAAAATTGTAGAATTTTATTAGACATTCTTTCTTAAATAAGGAATGAATAGCACCAAGTAATTGAGAAGAATTCATATTATTCAGTTGTAAAATTAAATCATTTAAAGTTGGATATTTTTCAGGCTTTTCAAGGTTTTTTATCCAATTATCTGAAATTGAAAACTCGTTTAGAATTCGCTGCCAATAATAAGCATATTCAGAAAGCTTTTGAATAGTAATTTCACCCTTTTCCCAAGCTTTATAAAACGGATGCTCTCTTAATCTAAATTTTATTTCAAACATAATGAAAATTTTAAAGCTAATCTTTAAAATTTTAAATCTTAATGAGAAATTTTCTATTGGAAATTGGAACGGAAGAAATGCCTCCTTTTGAAATTGAAGAAATAACAAATCAATTTTCAGAAAAACTTTTAAAATTATTAAAAGATGAAGGCTTTGAATTTGAAAATTATAAATTATTTTCAACACCAAGAAGATTTGCAATTATTATTTATCATTTGTCAGAAAAGGGACAAGATAAGTTTGTAGAAAGAATTGGACCACCTTATGATTTAGCTTTTAAGGAAGGGAAACCAACATCAAGTTTAATTGGATTTGCTAAATCTATAAATGTTTCAGTTGATGAATTATATAAAGTTGAAAAAAATGGTAAATTTTATATAGCAGGAAAACAATTAGTAAAAGGCAAAACATTAAAAGAATTAATCTCTGAAAAATTTGAAGATATAATAAGAAGTATTAATGTTAAAAAAAGTATGTTTTGGCTTGAAGGAGCAAATTTTAAGTTTATAAGACCAATTAGGTGGATTTTATGTATTTATGGAAATGAAGTAATTGAATTTAATTTTTTAAATATAAAAAGCTCAAATTGGACTTATGGTCATAGAATTTTATCAAATAAAAGAATTGAAATAAATAATGTTGATGAATATGAATCCGTTTTAGAAAAGCACTTCGTTATTGCTGATGCTCAAAAAAGATTTAATAAAATCATTGAAGAAATAGAGAAAATTAATTATTCTCCATATTTTGATGAAAATTTATATAAAGAAATAAATGGACTTGTTGAATATCCTTTTATAGCATTATGTGAATTTGATGAAAGTTATTTAAAACTTCCTGATAAAATTATAATTACCGCTATGAAATCTCATCAAAGATATATAGCCCTCTTTGAAAATGGAAAAATTACAAATAAATTTATTGCTATTGTTAATAATTTTGTAAATGATGAGATGAAAAAAAATTTATCAAAAGTTCTAAAAGCAAGACTTGAAGACGCTAAATTTTACTTTGAAAATGATTTAAAAAAGCCTCTTATATCATATCTTGAAGATTTAAAAGAAATTCAATTTTTAGAAGGATTGGGAAGCATTTATGAAAAAATTCAAAGAGTTCTAAAATTAAGTGATTATTTTATTAGCAAAATGAAGTTAAATGAAAGTAAACTCAAAAGGGCAATTATGTTATATAAAAATGATTTAGCAACGAGTATTTTAAGAGAGGGTAAGGAATTTGTAGAACTTGAAGGATATATATCAAGTATATATGCGAAATTAAGTGGAGAGGATCAAGAAGTAGTTCAAATTATATATGATAGCACATTATTAGAATCTCCGAAAACAAAAGAAGGTATAATTCTTTCAATTATTGATAGAATTGACACAATAGCATCAATTTTATCTACGGGATATAAAATAAAGGGAAATTATGACCCACTTGGACTTAAAAAGACAACTTATGAGCTATTTGAAATTATTTTAAATTTTCAAATTGACTTTGATTTCATTGAAGCTTTTGAGATTTTATTAAATGAATTAAAATTCAATCTACAAGATATTAAAGATTTTATCTATTCAAGGCTTGAAAATTATTTTATTGAAAAATTGAATTACGATTACGATGTTGTTCTTTCTGTTATTTCCACAAAACCTACTAATATATATGAAATTTTCAAAAGAATAGAATTTTTAAAGCATTATAAAGAAAAAAGACCGAAGGAACTTTCGGAAATAGTTACAGCATACAAAAGACTTTACAACATTATTAAGGACAAAAAATTATTAATAGACATTAAAACTGAGTTATTTGAAAGTGAGTATGAAACTAAATTGTATCGCATTTTAAAAGAAAGCGATTTTATTGAGAATTCATTAAAAAACAGAAATTATGAAGAAATTTTTGAATTTTTCCTAAAAGCTAAAATTCATATTGATAACTTCTTTGATAATGTTTTTGTAATGGTTGATAATGAAGAAATAAGAAATAATAGATTAGCTTTAATTAGCTCAATTAAAAACCTTTTTGATTATTTCGCAGATTTTTCAAAAATTGTTTAGTGAATTTTTTATTGTTTTTGTTATTTGTCTGATTGTTTATGTAGTGAATTTTTTATTTCGTTTTATATTATTTGAATTTGCTATTGTTTATAATGATTCACTTGGTGGCTCAAATATGGATGCTTTATTTTGGACATATAAAGATATAAGTTTTTTAAAAGAACATCTTATTGGTTTTTCACCGACAGAATTAACTCCAATTTGGAATTTAGTGGTAATGATTTTTGATATGAATTTTAGGGCTTATTGGATAATGAATTTTTTAATAGGAATTTTAGATATAATTTTTATGTTCTTAATTTTAAAAGTTTTTAATTTTTCAAATTGGACAAAAAGTATTATTCTTCTTTCAAGTGTTATTTCACCATATATGTTATTTTCAAGTCTTAAAATTCGTCCTGATAATTTAGCATTTTTATTTGCTTTAATTTCCCTTTATTTATCTTTAAGAAATAAGCCTATTTTAAGTGCTATATCTTTCTCATTTTCAATTTTTGGATTTAAAATTCAGTTTTTGTCTTGGCTTTTTATTATATTGTTTTTCAATAGGAAACACTTAATAAAATTTTTAATTACATTTCTTGTATTTTCTTTTATTTATTACATTTTCTTTTTTGATTATCAAAAATTTTTATTTTTTGGAAAATTTGGAACGAATGCTTCAAGTCTTTTTGAATTTTATAAAAATATAACTTATCAAACGTCATTTTCATTTCTTGGGTTTTTTTCTCATATTGGACTATTATATATACTTGGCATTTTAATTCCAATTTTTTACAATTTTTCAATTCTCCCACCATTTCCTTTAAGAAGCTTATATTCAAATTTTATTTTAAATTTAAGTGCTGGTTTTTTGCTTGAAAAGAATAAATTTTTTAGAAAAATAGGAGTTTTACTTTTTAGCTTACAGCTTATTATTTTGATTTATAAATTTATATTGGATATTTGGGGATTAACTATTGAAGATAAAACTTACAAAATGGTTTATAGTTTAAAGAATGTTTGCTCTCGTGAATTTCCAATTGAAGAATATGTTTATAGGAAAAGAATTGAAAGTTGTGAATTCTTCTTTATATCAAAAGGTGCTTTACATAATAGTGATATTTTGGATTTAAAGAGTTATAAAATTATTTATCAAGTTCCAGAAGGTTTTTCAATAAAAACGTTTTTGAAGGAGTTTAAATTTTAGGAGATTTAGAATTGTTTAAGATCTGATGTAAAGGAGTTCCACAACTTTTAGGTAAAATTAAATAATTTTTATTTCTAAATTTTATTCTTTCATCAGTTAGTCTTTTACTTTCAATAGTTATCCACCTTTTAGCCAAAACAATAGGAAAAAAATCTACTTTATAGTTTCCACTATTACATGAATTTAAAATTTGTGAAGCCACTTGTGAGGCATTCTGGAGTTTTTCTACAACTTCATTAACATGAACAGTTCTGCTCTTTAACTCTACAATAACAACAATAATTTTCCCATTTCTTTCTATAAAAATAATACAATCACATATCTTGCGATTTCTACAAATTTTTTCTCCCTTCAATATAATATGATTTCTTATGTTTTCAAGATTTAAATTGCAACCTTTTTCTTTACAATGTTTTATTGCACTATTTCCAAATTTTTCTCTTATACACTCTATAAAAGACATAAATTAGTTAAAATCCTGATTCTAAATCTTTGTGAATTTTAAATGTTTCTTCATACAAAGCTTCATGAACTTTAATAAATTCTTCTTCACTAATTCCATCCTCCTCAGTTATTTCAAGCTCTTTTATTATATAACCTTTACTTTTTTCATCATATTCAAATACATAAGCTGAAACTTCATCTATATTCAAATAATCTTCGCTACGATATTTTTCTTTCCTTAAATTTTCAGGAATTTTACTTAAAGAAATGAAATTATTTATTTGCCCTAATAAATACTCACTATGAGTAGTGATTA